>Ga0326728_10001856_pt1 | contig 72687 bp, 55 predicted proteins | sample MB3enrmetagenome_FD_207602 | JGI IMG/M metagenome (GOLD analysis project Ga0326728, IMG submission 207602) | Lab enriched peat soil microbial communities from McLean, Ithaca, NY, United States - MB31MN | ecosystem: Environmental > Terrestrial > Soil > Wetlands > Peat | place: USA: New York...
GAGCAACTATGAGGAAGGGACGCTCTAATCGGAATTCCGAAGAAATGTTGCCGGAATATGACTTTTCCCGCGGGGTACGCGGGAAATACGCCGAGCGGTTTACAAAAGATACGATCATGGTGGTACTTGACCCTGACGTGGCCGCGATATTTCCCGACCGGAAGTCGGTCAACACGGCCCTGAGGGCTCTCGGCCACGTCGTCCGCGACCGCCAGCGGGCTTCGGCACGCCGCCGCGCCACAGGGTGAGGACAAAAGCGCGGGACGCAAGCGCTCGGCAGCTCCTGGCCCCGGCGCTTGGAGTTCATTCGCACCAGATCTTCTCTTGAATCTTGAATCGCTCTCCACTCCCTCGGTACTCTTCCAGCTTTTGCCAAAGTTTTTGATGGATTATGGCGCTGGCTGGGGAAAGAGAAGGGTACCTACAGAGAAGGGTACCTGACACCCTTCCCTGACCGAGACCCAGACGATCGTTTACAGTGTCAGGGTCGGACGTGACCCCCTGGGAGGTACGCTGGACGAGCCGGGTTGGATTCCGGGCGCGCGCTGGGTCAGCAGGATCATGTCCGAAACGGGTGGCGAGATCATCGATATGGCGGCCGTGGGATCGGCGCAAAAGGCCATGGCCGCCGTCATCGCGCGGCTGAAACAGCGCTATACGCTCGGCTACCAGAGTTCCAACACGCGCCGTGATCACGCCTTCCGCGAGATCGACGTCCGCCTCTCTGGCCGCGCCCAGGATCCCAAACACCCGTACAGGATTTTCGCCCGCCACGGCTACTACCCGGTGCCCGAGTCTGCTCCTCCCAGCAACAGGTAGATACAAGCAGGGTAACGCAAAGGTGCGCGCATTCTGCGCTCCTTTGCAGCCTTTCCCCAGGTCCATGCGGTTTCATGTGTGCTTGCTCTGATCGTGATTGGCCCTTCCGTTTGAAGAGCCGCGGAGGTGCGCTGAAGGGCGCGCACCTCCTCGCTACCCCGCTCACGTTTGTTAGGTTGAGTCGCAATCAGGGGAGTGCGTGCGCTTCGTCTTCCTCGGCGGCTTCATAGTCCTGCTTGATGCCGCGTCTTACGAGTTCCAAGTGACTCTCTGAAAATGGAATCACGCCGCAATTCTCCACCCACACATCATGGCCCTTCGGAACGGCGAGGGGGTACGCGGTGAAGAGCAGAATAAAGCGAGAGCCGGGGCGCACCTGCGAAAGGGTCTTGGGTGCTGCAAGCCCGAAATCGTTTTCGAAGAGTGGTAAATCGCGAGTGGCACCCATCTCCCAGAGTGTCGCCCGTTTAAGCCGCTCAGCGAGGCGGACAGTGAATACTTGAATAGGATGGCCATCGCTCCCAGCCTCGCTGCGCCGAGACAGTACCTCGACAATCCCCGCGTCTTCGGCGTCGCGACCGAGCATTTCGACAACTTGCGACCCGCAGGCAGCCTGCACCGGCAGCTTTTCATAATTCGCTTCTTCTCTCGATTGCTCCGCCCATACGTCGGGCATGATGTCCCCTGGTACGAGGCACCGCTTCCAGCGTGTCAGGCAAGAGAGGTTGAATTGCATTAACCGTTGGACATCTGCGGGGTCTGCGTAGGGAGTGAATCTCGCGTAGACGGCCAGGCATCCCTCGCATCCACCTGGCCTGCCAACGATGTAGTTCGGGTGAACAAAGGCTCCCCATTGCTGCGGCGGGGGAAATCGGGAAACACTGTCCGCACTGCCCATCAACATATATTCAGATGTGTAGCCCTGCGGGTTATCGAAGGGCCAGACTATCAAATCGACAGCGAATGATTTCTCCCAAACGACGCCGTTTTGCACTCCTATAGTGGCAATCATGCGAGCAGGCCGACCGCCGAGCAACTCGTCGATGCGGAGAAGGAACAAGCAGGGACCGGGGCACCTGAAAACGATGTCCTGAAGCGTCACCTCAAAGGTGCAGTGCTGCTGAGCACACTGACCGTGGTACTGCCCAAAACCACGCCACCGTCTGAACACCTGCTGCGCATCCTCAAAGGTGGCTTTTCGCAGCTCAAGCGAGCGAACGTCCGCCAAGAGCTGCTCAGCCCGGCCACGCAGGATTCGTTGTTGAACGTGAATCAATAGTGCAGTCGTCAGAAGTACGCCTAGGGCTAGAACCGCGCCGTACTTCAGGAAGCGAAACAACCGAGGGAATCTGTTCACACCATAATTAGACACCAGGAGCCTTCGCTAAGTGCCAAGATTCTTGTGCTAGGTGGGCTCGCGAACGCTTCCCGACTCTCCGAAGTTACTCGTCGGCCGTGAGAAAGCCGGGAAAACCGGGACAGGCCATATTTCCTATTTTTAGAGTCCACCCTTCCTGCCGGCGAACGGCCCTCGGGCCTTACCTCATCGATACGCTAGTGGTACTCCCGTCCACGGGGCAGGTCAAGCGAGATGCGGCCGAAAGGGGCAAAATGTCTGCAACAAAAAAGGAAATATCGTGCACGTCCCGGTTTTCCAACCAGCGAGGAGGTCCGCGCCCTTCAGCGCTCCTCCGCGGCTCTTCAAGCGCTTCGCGGCGAAAACGACCAGCCGATGGGGAGTCAGGGTTTCACCCCCACATCGTCGGCCCAATTGGCCGTCGGCCTCACGTCGATATGCTTCGAGCACACTTCGAGGGTGTGGTCGTTCGTCACCAGCACGGCTCCCACGCCGGCAGCATGGGGACTGAAATGGTGAGAGTGAAAATGGTGTCAGGTACCATTTCTTGGCCTCTGCCGTACCCGCTGCCATGGCATACATACTCATCCGATCCAAAAGCCACGCCCAAGGACAACCTCGGCTTTGCCACAACTACCCAATTGACGCCGTATCTCCTGGTACTCTTCTCCGCAATAGCCGTTCTTTGTGAGTCCGTCCTCTAGCCACCAATCTGGAACCGAAGCTTTCAACACTTTGCCCTTCCAGTTCAGCATCGTGAAACTACCATCCTGATTCTTGACAACCTGCACTAACGCGGGGCTAGCGAGCGGATCATCTCGCTTGTGTGAACGCCTGCGCATATAGTTCGTAGCGCGGACCGCCGCCTTTGCCGTCCGCGTCTTTTCTCGCCATGATGTTACAAACTGTTGCAGTGTAGCGTCCGTCAGCCGACGGATCAAAGTTGCGGCGTCCTTTTCCCCGATATTTCTTCATTACCGTGCGCCTGCTTCCTCGGCGTACAAAGTTGATGGAGCCTGACTTCAGGCTGTCGGCCGGCGCTCCGGACTTTCTTGCAGCCGTTGGGTTTCCCGGGATTCCCTAATCACTATATCCGCGGTTTCCACGCTACGCCCGCCAAGGGTCAAAGAGCAAGACTCCTGTCGGTTCAAAATCAGCCGTGTCTCGCGTCATGACCTGAAGGCCGTGGCGAAGCGCGGTAGCGGCAATCAACCCATCCGTGGCGCTCACCGCGCGCCCCGCCCTCAGCGCACGGGCGGTAAGCTCTCCCCAACGGCGGCAGATATCACGGTCAACGGAGAGGATCCGATCGCCATAGTGCCTATCCAGGGTGTTCAGCCAGCTTGCCAGGGCATGTTTTCTCGGGCCTTCAGCCAAGAGGGAAATGCCCTTCAGGATTTCGCCGATGGATATGACGCTCAGGAAGAGTTCTTCTTCATGGAGGGCCGCCACGGCGCGGCGAACCCCCGGATGGCCCTTGGGGTGGCGCAGTTCCGAGAGCACGCAGGTGTCCAGCAGTACCTTCACAGCTTGACCTTCCGCATCGGCGACCGGTCGCGCTTTAGGTCGAGCCCCTGGAGGGTGGGGCCTTTGCCGAGCAGAAATTGTTTGAAGCTCACGCGTTCACCCGTCAGCTTTTCGTAGTCGCGCCGGGCGACCACCACTACGGCATCCCGCCGCCGCAACACCACCTGCGGGTCTCCCGCCAACGCGCGGTTAACCACCTCGCTGAAACGATTCTTGGCATCCGCCAGCCGCCATGACATCAGGGCCTCCAAAATCTAGCTAATCTAGCTATATGTTCTCACGTTGACGCCACTCTTGTAAAGCTTCTTCGCAACGAACACTGTCAAAGAGCCGACCGCCCAGCCCCCGCCGCGCGAAGTTCGTGGGGAACGGGGACAGGCGCCCCGTTTTCCGGTATGGTGTCTGCCCATGGCGCGATTATCTCGCTCCAACCGACCACCCAGCGGCGCTTGACTCCCCGCCAAGGAGGGCGGAAACCGGTCGCGGGTGAAGGGCAGCAAGCACTGAGGTTTTGCGGTTAGGGCACACGACATGCGATCGTACCGACATGCCACGGCATGCCCTAGGGCACGCCATGGCGTGCCCGTACGAATCTGCCGCTTTCGCCGCGTCATCCCGTGCGGAAACCCGGGGTGGACGAAGACAGCCGGTTCTGGCCCGCGACCATGAGCCGCTACCATGACCATCGCTTTCTGCCGGAAAACTGAAAAGTGAGGTGTCTGTCCCCTAGGTGGGATTGAGGGCAGAACTTCGGCGGCTCGGCGACCGCTTTCCGCGGTGCGGCGATTTGTGCGGCGCACGGCTCTTGTTCAAGAGCCGACCGGTCGATCGACGGCTCTCGCGTACCAGATCCAGAATTTCTTTCCGGGAGAGACCCGTATCTATTCCCGGCACGTCCAGCGGTGAACCGGAACGCGCGGCCGGGCGGACCAAAAAGGCCTGCCCATCGCGGCGGCGAATCTCCACTCCCCCTTCGCGGCTGGCGCGGTTCAGCAGTTCCGCCAGTTGCTGCCTGGCTTCCGAATAGTTGTAGACTTTCATCTCAAAACTCCTTCAATTTCACACCAATTTTATCAAGCCCCACGAGATTCTGGTAGTGGTGCAGTTTGAGGTCGTGGCGGCGAGTCTACCCCACCCGATGGCAGCGTCCCGATAAAATCGGGACAGGTTCCGCTGCCACCCCAGGCTCCCGCGGCGACGGTGACCATGGCCGCACTTGCGACCTAACCCCCGCGTGACTTACTCCCAAGAGCTGAGACAAGTGACAAGAAAAAGGCAAAGTCGGAGCGCGGAAAGGCGGCAGCCCTGTACGCTCACGATCAACGGGGTCGCCCACACCTCCCCGTATCGCTTATCGACAGTTTCAGGTGAGAAGATGAACCAATTTGCTGCGAAGCTTATCAGTCATCAGTTTTCAGTGGTCAGTAGAGACGCTAACTGAGAACCGGCGACTGCCCTTTCGCGCCCGCCAGCGACCATGCCGCGTTCCCCAGCCGCGCCGCAGAGGGCTTGGCTTGTTACTGCGGCGCTCAGGCAAACCTGCCGGAATTTACCTTCCGGTAGGTCCTCTATACTTTGCTTGCCCATTCGCCTTTTGTTCGCTTACAATCTGCTTTGGGCTGATGCGGTGGGCAGCGGCGGGGAACGGCGGGGAATTGTGGGGTATCCACAATGGACTCGCCTCAAAAGCCGCCTTTTTGGAAAATCAACCAAAATGAATTCAAACTGCACCACTACCGATCCGCACGAGCGCGCTCGCTCGGTCGCGTTACCGAAGTCAGGTGAAAGCTTCCCTGCTCACCCATGCCGCCGACTTTAGAAACTAATCCATAGGGTAGAGGCTGCAACCTCCGTCCACCATCAGCGTCGCGCCCGTCATGTAATCGGAGGCAGGGGAGCAGAGAAAGATGAAGGCGTCGGCGACCGATTCAGGGGGCTGCATGAAACCGAGAGGAATGGCTTTCTCCGCGCGCCGGCGGTAATCAGGTTCGGTATCCCATTGCCGTTTGGCCATGCCCACAGCCACAATGCCGGGCGCGATGGAATTCACGCGGATTCCCTTCGCCGCGAGTTCCCGCGCCATCCCGCGCATTAACATTTTGATGCCGCTTTTGGTGACGTTATAGGGAGTGATATCGGGCCAGGGTGTGTCCTGCACCCACGACGAGGTGAAGATGATCTTGCCCTTAATCTTCTGCTCCACCATGGCGCGGGCCGCCGCTTGCGCCACCAGAAACGCGCTCCGGAGGTTGACCCTCACGATGCGGTCCCAATCCTGCTCGGGATAGTCGAGAATGGAGCAGGACTGTGCCATACCGGCGTGGCAGAGCGCAACATCAACAGCGCCGAAGGACTGTACGGCTTTCTCTACAAGCGCCTGCGCACCCGACGCGGTGGTTACGTCGGCGTTGATGTAAACACATCGATCGGCCGCGCAGCCGGTGGCCCGCCTCCACTCCTCCGCTTCCTGTTCCCCTACGATGTCATTCACCACCACGCGAGCCGAGTGCGCCAGCAGCTTCTGCACCACGACTTTCCCGATGGCGCCCAGCCCCCCGGTAATCAGGATGACCTTGTCTCGTAGACAATCCGTTGCGAATGTCATCGTCATTTTATTTGACTCTCCAATTCTGTGCGATTATAGACCGAAAATCATTTTGGCATGGCTCAACTGAGCCGGTCTGCGAATGACGCTTTACTTTCCCGGCTATCTCTGATATTCCGCTGCTGGCTGAACCACGGAGAGTAAACATCGATGAAGATCACCGACATCAAAACCCTCATCGTCAACGCACAGTTACGCAATTGGGTATTCGTCAAGGTTGAGACCGACGTTCCGGGCCTTTACGGTTGGGGTGAAGGAACGCTGGAATGGAAAACGCGCGCCGTCGCCGGCTGCGTCGAGGACTTCAAACCCCTCGTGCTGGGGCAAGACCCGACGCGCATTGAATTCTTGTGGCAGATCATGTATCGCCATTCCTTCTGGCGGCTGGGCGTGATCGGGACCACCGCAATCTCTGCCATCGAACAAGCGTGCTGGGACATCACCGGAAAATCTTTGGGGGTTCCCGTCTACAAGTTGCTGGGTGGCCGCGTCCGCGACAAGGTGAGAATGTACACGCACCTCGGCATGGGTCAAATGAAAGCGGTGTACGAAACCTCTACCGTCGAGCCCCTGATTGAACGTGCGCACGAAGTCTTGACAAAGCATTATAACGCATTAAAAGTGGTTATAGTCCCGCTCTCAGAACCCCTTATGGGTCTGCCGGCGGTACACCACTTCGCCAACCTGATGGGCAAGTTGCGCGAGGCCGTCGGCGATGCCGTAGACATCATGATAGACTTCCATGGCCGCACCACGACTGGGCAGGCCATTGAGTACATTCGCGCAGTGGAAGAGTTTCATCCCTTTTTTTGTGAGGAGCCCGTACCGCCGGAGCAAACCGATGCCCTGCTGGAGGTCCGCCGAAGCGTGCGCGTGCCCATTGCCACGGGCGAGCGCCTGGCCACGCGGTGGGAGTTCCGCCGCGTGTGCGAACTGCAAGCCTGCCACGTTTTGCAACCGGACCTCTGCCATTGCGGCGGCCTGCTCGAAGCCCGCAAAATTGCCGCGATGGCAGAAACCTACTTGATGGGGATTGCTCCGCACAACCCCAATGGCCCGGTAGCCAACGTCGTTGCGTTGCACTTCGATCTTGCCACGCCCAATTTCCTGATTCAGGAGGATATGGTGGGCGACGTCCCTTGGCGCTTCGACGTCGTCCAGACGCGGCTGAAGGCCGAAAAGGGTTACTGGCTGCCGCTCGATGAGCCCGGATGGGGCGTCGAGATCAATGAAGCCGAAGCGCGGAAGCATCCCTTCGAGCAAGAGATCCTCGAACAGATGGTTTTTCACCCTGACGGTTCCGTTGCCGAGTGGTAACCATGAACAACCATTTTTGGTTCGGCATGGCGGTAATTCTTGTCAGCGGCGCATTGAACGCCGCATTTGCGCTGCCGATGAAGTACTCCCGGAGCTGGAAGTGGGAAAACCTCTGGTTAGTATTTTCCGTTGTTGGAATTTTTATGGTGCCCTGGACGCTGGCTTTTGGACTGGTGCCGGGGCTCACGCACGTTTATGCCGAGGTAACGTCGCGGGCGCTGCTGCTGCCCCTGGTTTTCGGCCTGCTCTGGGGGTTTGCGCAAGTGACCTTTGGGGTCAGCTTGCGGATGGTGGGCGTCGCCCTGACCTTCGCCGTCGTGTCGGGCCTCGCCAGTCTTTCGGGATCGCTCGTGCCGTTATTGGTCTTTCATCCCGAGGACCTCTTCCGTCCGCGCGGACTGTTGCTGCTCCTGAGCATTCCGTTTCTCATCGTGGGCCTGATCTTCTACGCTTTTGCCGGCCGCAGGCGGGAGAAGGAACAGACCGACCCGAATGCCGAATCCTTAACGCCGAAAAGTAGCTTTGCCACGGGGATGGCTCTGTGCATTTTTACAGGAATCTTCGGTTCGAGCTACAACTTGGGATTTGCCTTTGGCGGCGAGGTGATACGCGCGAGCCTTCGGCATGGGGCGGGCCCTCTGACCTCAACCTATGCGGTGTGGGGTCTTGTTCTCGGAGCGGGGTTCATTCCCAATCTCGCTTACTGTATCTACCTGCTGGCGAAGAATCGGACGGGGAACCTGTTCGGTAAGAGCGGCTCGGCCCGAGAGGCGGTGCTGGCCGTCGCCATGGCCCTTACCTGGGTTACTGCCGTCCTGGGTTACGGGATCGGAGCCACGCTGGTGGGCGCCGCAGGAACCTCCACGGGGTACATGCTGTTTGTTGCCGCGAGCATCCTCTTTGCCAATGCCTTCGGCCTTATGGCCGGAGAGTGGAAAGGCGCGAGCGTCCGCACCAGAAGGTTCCTGTTCGTGGCCGTCGCTTTCATCCTGGTTGCGGTCATTGTTCTAAACCTCGGCGGCCTTTTCTAATGGCACTCTGCAATTTGGAATTTTGACCCCCTCCGAGTGGTCAAGGTGGGTTAGGGGTGCTTGGGGGTTCAGGGGGAGGACACTGGGGGGTACGGTCGGGGCATTGTGGATACCCCACAATTTCCAGGGATTCGGTGCTAATGGCCGGGAGTTCCAGCCCGTGTCCAAACCAGGGACAATTTGTCCGCACGCCCCGGCCCCAAGCCCCCCCAAGCACTCAGCATCTGGCACCTATCTTTAAAGACCCATACAAATGATCCAGATAAATCGTCCAGACAATTTGTCCGGAAGTGGGGTCCCAAGCCGAGCTCTATGCGGTGCGCCTGGGGAACGCGGCATGATGGCTGCGGTGGGGCGCCGCACTCAATTTGGGGCTGATCATCTGTCCACACTGCGGCCTGAAGTTCCAGCGCTTTGACCCCCAGTACCTGAAGGGGCCAGTCCCCCATGTTGCCGCCCGGTAGCGGTTAGCCGGAATTTGGGAATTCAACCTTGAGTACCGGGCAAAAGCCGCTTCGGTCTCGGAGGATCATTTTTCGGATGAAAGGTGGATGCGGGCCTTAACTGTTTCGCCGGAGCGAATCGTGACGGTCATGCGCCCACTTTTGAATCCGCGCTTGAAGACGTCGAACACATAGCGACCCGGCTTGAGCTCGAACCGGGCAATGCCTTCCGAGCCGGTGAACCCGTTGCGACCGGCGATCTTGATTTCGGCGCCGGGAAGCGGCTGGTTATCTGGACCAGTGACTTCGATAACCACGAAACCCTGGTCGGCGGCTACCGCGTGAATTGCGAGGGCCGTTCCGAGCATGACGATGAGCACAAGCACCTGGATGACGAGCCTCTTGCTTTTAAAGGCGAAGATCGAATTTTCCACTTTTTTGCCTCCCCGATGAATTGTCGCGCGGCACCGGAGCGGACTGGGTCGCTGAGATCCAATGTCCGTGCGACTTTGGTTGCAATGACGGTCTCATAGACGCGCAGACTCTGCAAGCCGGAATCTCCTTTTTGACTTCAAAAATGAACAGTATTGGCGCTAGCGCAGCTCCGCACTTCGTAGGGCAACAAGATGGGGCGGCGCCTGCCGCTCCGCTGCGAGGCCAGGGCGGAATACTTCGCCCCCCTAAGCTGGCACGGCGCGAGTACAGTTCCGCGCTGGCTACTGCTCGACCAACTCTACGCGGCGATTCTTCGCGCGCCCCTCTTCGCTCTTATTCGACGCTACGGGAGCAAGGGGTCCGACGCCCTCGGCGGTGAGCCGCAAGGCGGCAATTTGATATTTCGTCATCAAGGCCCTGGCCACCGCGTCCGCACGCCGCCGCGAAAGGTCCATGTTGCTCGCCAAGGTTCCCACATTGTCGGTGTGACCCACCACGTGCAATTTGAGCTTGGGATCCTGCTGCAACAGCTTGGTGATTTCCTTCAGAGCGGCATCCGACTCGGGTTTGATGTCCGCCTTGCCGGTATCGAAGTAGATGCCGTAAACCGAGGCGTGCCCGGTGCGGTTGAGGTCATTGGCAAGCGCGGCAGCGTCCACCTTGACCAGCCCCGTTTCCATGGGTTTAACTTCCACAACGTAGAGGTCAGCGGTGACGGCGTCCCCATAGGGGTTCACAACCGATAGAGCCGCATAGACATCCCCTTCCGACCGTGCCAGCTTGGCCGAGAGGTAACGCAGGTGGCCTCCCCCCCACCCGGGTTCATAACGGTCGCCACCCCCGTCGTACAAAGGTTGAGTGTTCCCGATGTCGCCGGTGGAGCAATCCGGCTCCGCGCAGGAGTAGAGGATTTCGAACCCCCCTTGCTTCAGTCCGCCTTCATAGTTGCGGAAGACCTCGAGCACCGACCGGCCTTCGGGCATGTTGTACTCGATGCTGGTTATCTTTCCCTCCAAATGCTGGCTCTTCGTGAACTTGCCGTTAACGTTCTTGCCGAGGGGGAGGGTGAACTCCTCGAATGCCACTTGCGCGTAAGTGTAGATGCACGAGCCTGGGTAGCGCGAGATCAAGGGATGGTCTTTGCCATCGCGGTCTGTGCATTGGCCTGCCGCGAAAGGCACGTCCACCGCCAGGATCAGGCTCGCGGTTAACAATCCGTAAAAAAGTCTCTTCATAAGCTCCTCCTTCAGTCTGAAATCCGCGAATTCACGATTCACCGCGGCAAAGCACCTGAAACCGCTGCAACCAAGAGCTTCCGACTAAGGCGATTCACGTTTCACCTCCTCTGCCCAGGGTGACGCATCCCTTGACTTCGCTGGCCGCGCCCCCCGTTCTCAATTGCGACACCGCACGGAGGACGGGAAAATTATCCTCCGGCAAAGCCGGAGGCGCTACCTTGGCTGGCCCCTCAAAGGGGCCTCGCCGCCACCGCCGCCAAAAGACCCCTCGCCCGACCTCGTTCCTCGGCCACCCTCTCCCCGCGGGAGAGGGAAGGAATCAACGCGCGCGGAAGCGTCCCGCTCCCGCCAGGAACGCGCGGGCGGGGCGCCCAGGCCATGGCCGGCGAGGCACCCGCACAGCGATAGGTTCCCGCCCGTCTCCGCGGAAGTCTTCGGAGTCCTACTGCTTGACCAACTCCACGCGGCGGTTCTGGGCGCGGCCTTGCTCGCTGTCGTTGGAGGCCACGGGGGCGAGCGGCCCCACGCCGTAGCCCTTGAGCCGCGTGGCGCTGATCCCGTAGTTGGCCACCAAGGTTTTCGCCACAGAGGCCGCGCGCGCCTCGGAGAGCTTCTGGTTGGCCTCGACGGTTCCCACGCTGTCCGTATGGCCCACCACCCAGACGCGCATGGCAGGATTGGCCTTGAGCATCTTCGCCACTTCCGCGAGCGCCCGCTGGGATTCCGGCTTCACATCGGACTTGTTAAAATCGAAGAAGATGCCCGGCACTTCGACGTGGCCGGCCCGCGCCAAGCCACTTGCGAGCGCCGCGGCATTCACGGTGACCAATCCCGTCTCCATCGGCTTGGGCTCGATGATAAAGAGGGCGACGTAGTGCTCCCCCCAGGCGCATTGCTCCAGGTACAAATAGACATCTCCGGCGGGCCGGGCCAACTTCGCAGAAAGGATGCGCGTGCCGTTCGAGTACCATCTCCGCTTGCCGCCTTGCATTGCCGACAAGGTGAAGTCGGAAATTCCACACCCGTCGTTATGCGCACAGGCGAACAAAACTTCAAAGCCGGCCGATTTCAAAGCTCCTTCATAGTTGCGATAAACTTCCAGGTCGGAGCGCTCCGGCGGCGTAGCGTAGTTGATGTAGGTGATCTTGCCTTCGAGATGTTGACTCTTCGCGAACGCACCGCCACTGACCTTGCCCAGGGGAAGCGTGAACTCATCGAAGTCGGTGGTGCGGTACTCCCTGATAACCGATCCGGGATACCGCGAAATCAGCGGATGGTCCTTGCTGCCCGCAACATCCTTGCTTTGCGCCCGCGCGCCCACCGCGGCCGCCGCCACACAAAATACAACGGCAACGAATAATTTCAGATTTTGGCGATTCATGATGCCCCTCCTTGGGTTGAGACTTACCCCTCCTTTTTGGCTGATTCGGGGCCCACTATTCCTCCAGTGTTCCCCGAGGGGGAGCCCGTTGAGACTCCTTCGGCCGCCACCAGGTCCAGAATGCCGTCGTCATTCAGGTCTGGCACGCAGCGTCCCGTTGGGAATCCATACGAAGCCGTGATTCACGTTTTTTTCGTCAACGTACCAGCCGGCGACCGCCTCTTCCAGGTTGTTGGTCGACGGGCGCGTGCCCTGCCAAACGCTGGTGCCGGCGCCCGGTGCGTCGAAACTGGCGAAGGAGCCGTCGCGGAAGCGCTCGAAGCCGTGCATCACGGTGTACTGGTCATTGAATTCTCCCGTGACGGCTCCGAACCAATTGATGGCAAAAGCAGCGGAGCCTTCCCCGGGGGCGGTGCTCGCCGCCGGATCTTCGAATGTGGCAAACGAGCCATCCGGGCGGCGCACGAAGCCGTGAGCTACGCCGTTCGAGTCTAGGGAGTATCCCGCGATCACTCCCTCCGGGTTGATGCTCGCGGCGACGGTGCCCAACCCACTGCCGGTTCCCGCTTTGGGCGCGTCGATAATCGCGATGTCCCCGTCCGGCGCGCGCACGAAGCCGTGAGTGGTGTTGGTTGCATCCACGAAGAACCCGACAACTGTGCCACTTGGGTTAAGGCACGTTTCCTCGCAAGGATAGGTGAAAACCGACCCGGACGGATCGAACGATCTGAAATCGTTTTGGGGGGACCGGACAAACCCGTGGTTCACACCATAACCATCGATGTAACTCCCGGCCGTCGTTCCTTCCAGGTTGATGTTGGTTGCCAAAGTGCCCTGCTGTTCGCCCGTACCCGCATCCGGGGCATCAAGGGTGATGAAGTGCCCGCTTGGGTATCGCAGGAAGCCGTGATAAATGTTGCTGGAGTCTTGAAATGTTCCCGCAATCACGCCCAGGTCGTTAAGGGCATACGCCGCAGTGCCCTGGCCAGCCCCGAGGCCCGCTCCGGGGGCCTCAAAGGAAATGATGTGGCCGTCCGGAGTGCGCAGGAAGCCGCGCATCACGATGTTCGTGTTTGGGTAGGTATAGGAGTAGGTGCCCACCACCACTCCCAAGTCATTATTGGCGAGGGGGGTGGTTCCACAACCCAAGAAACCCAGGAAAGCACTCGCGCACACGGGCGACCACACGGCGTCCGCCCCCGGAACATCGAAAGGGATGAGTTTCCCTTTTCTTTCCTGAGCATTCACGGAAAGGCCCAGTCCCAGCATGCACAGGGCCAGGCAAAGAGCCGGCGCTCTCCTCCTGCCGAGCGCGACGTGGAATTGTGCAAAAGCCAATCGCTTCTTCATGATTGCCGAACCTCCTTTTGGAAAGTCTTTCTCGTCTCGTTTCTCCCGGATTGTCCTTCCCGCTTATCGGTGTTGCCCGCTGGCCCCGTGAGCAGGCTCACGGGGTCCACCGGACACGATGAATCCCGCCTTTTACGCCGGGGCAGGCCGACGCGGAGTCTAGCTCTGCGTCTTAAAGAGTGCAACAGGCATCAAGCCCTCCTGCGTGAATCGCCGAGCTGGCTCGCTCGGGCCATCCTGCCATGACGGCGCATCAGCCAGCGCAAGCCGACGGGGCGAGGGGCGAACCGAGGGCGGGAGCCGCGTAGCGGCGACATCCTGTGGCCCACGGCGAGCCAGCCGTGGGTCAACGCGGTCCGGAAAATGCATCTCCCAGCCCCGTAGGGGCGACATCAGGTCAAACTGTTGCCCGATGTCGCCCCTACGGGGCTCAAACTGTCACTTATCCTGCCGGCGTTCCCACGGCTGGCTCGCCGTGGGCCAAATGACAACGCCCGCTCCGCGGGCTGAATTCATAAGCGGACTTCCAACTCAGGACACTATACTGAGCGACATAAGTTCTTGCGCATCGGCCTGTAGCGGCGGTCTATGACCGCCGGTCGGCGCTCATAGAGCGCCGCTACAATTTAAGTCGCTCCGTATAGTACAGCTCCGCCCTTCGTAGGGCAGCAAATGGGGGCGGCGCATGCCGCCCCGCCGCGAGGCAAGAGCGGAATACTTGGCCCCCATAAGTTGCACTGGCACTAGTACAGCTCCGCACTGTTTAGGATCCCGCTGAAGCCGTCGCCGCCCGCCAGCAGCACCATGCCATTGGTCAGCAGCGTCGCCGTGTGATGTTCGCGCGCGGTGTTCAGGCCGACGTTGGGGCCGCCGGGGGTGTACGAGAAGGTCCCGGTGGCGGGATTGTACAGCTCCGCACTGTTTAGGATCCCGCTGAAGCCGTCGCCGCCCGCCAGCAGCACCATGCCGTTGTTCAGCAGCGTCGCCGTGTCAGCGAAGCGCGCGATCTTCAGGCCGCCGGTAGCGGTGAAGGTCATGGTGGCGGGACTGAATAGCTCCGCACTGGCCGTGAAAACAAAGCTGGAGCCATTCCAGGACATGCCGCCCGCTATCAGCACCGCGCCGTTGCTCAGCAGCGTCGCCGTGTGGTCGAAACGCGCGGTGATCAGCTCGGAGGGGAGGGTGTAGAAAGACCCGGACGGGGACGGGGGGCCAGCGGTGGGAACGTACAGCTCCGCACTGGCTGTTACGAACGGGCTGGCCCCGATGTAGCCGCCCGCCATCAGCACCACGCCGTTGTTCAGCAGCGTCGCCGTGTGCCCAGTGCGCGGGGTGCTCATGCTGCCGGTGGCGGTGAAGGTAAAGGTGGCGGGATTGTACACCTCGGCGCTGGCTAGGTAATAGGGGCTGGCGGAGCTAGAGCCTCCCGCAATCAGCACCGTGCCGTCGGGCAGCAGCGTCGCCGTGTGATTGACGCGCGCGGTGGTCATGTTGGAGACGGGGGTGAAAAACCCGTACGGGGGGGGAAGGTACAGCTCCGCAGTGGCCGTGTAAACGAAGCTGGAGCCATTCCAGTACTGGCCGCCCGCAATCAGCACCTCGCCGTCGTTCAGCAGCGTCGCCGTGTGATTCTCGCGCGCGGTGCTCATGCTGCCGGTAGGGGTGAAGGTCCCGGTGGCGGGATTGTACAACTCCGCACTGGCCGTGGCAACCGAGCTGGAGCCATTCCAGTATGCGCCGCCCGCGATCAGCACCAAGCCGTTGTTCAGGAGCGTCGCTGTGTGCGAACTGCGGGCGTTGTTCAGGCTGCCGGTGTAAACAAAGCCGGTGGGGCGCACGGTCAGCGTCGCCGAGCTGCTCACGCTCCCGGCGGTGGCGGTAATGGTAACGTTAGTGGGCGGGGTTGGTCCAGGGGCGATGGCGAGACTCAGTCCGGGATTCGTCACATCGTTGCTGATCTGCGCACAGTTGGTGCATGACGAACTCCAGGTCACCGCGGGAAGCTGCTCGGTGCTGTTGTCGCTGAAGGTGCCCGTGGCGATAAATTGCTGGGTGGTGCCGGGGGAGAGCGTGGCGGTTGCGGGGGTGATGGTAATCGACTCGAGTTCCGGCGGGGTGAGCGTGGCCGGTTCGTACAGTTCCGCACCGGTGAAGTACCCGCTGGAGCCGAGGCCGCCCGCGATCAGCACCTGGCCGCTCGCCAGCAGCGTCGCCGTGGGGGCGCCACGGGCGCTGTTCAGGGTGCCGGCAGCAGCGAAGGCCGCGGTGGCGGGATCGTAGAGCTCGGCGCTGGCGAGGAAACCGCTGGAGTCCTCGCCGCCCGCGATCAGCACCTGGCCGTTGTTCAACAGCGTGGCCGTGTGATAGACACGCGCAGCATTCAGGCTGCCGGTGGTGAGGAAGAGCCCGGGGCCGGGATCGTACAGCTCCCCACTGGCTAAGGAGGCGGCGCTGGAGCTAAGGCCGCCCGCCATCAGCACCATGCCGTTGTTCAGCAGGGTCGCCGTGTGCAGGTAGCGCGCGGTGCTCAGGCTGCCCGTAACAGGGAAGAAGTACGCGTTGGCGGGATCGTACAGCTCCGCACTGCCTAGGGGATTGTTGTTGACGTCACGGCCGCCCGCCAGCAGCACCATGCCATCGTTCAGCAGCGTCGCGGTGTGCCAGTAGCGCGCGGTGTTCAGGGTGACGCTTAGCAGTGTGAAGGTCTGGGTGGTGGGATCGTACAGCTCCGCATGGGGTCGGGCGGTGCCGGAGTATCCGCCCGCGATCAGCACCATGCCGCTCGCCAGCAGCGTCGCCGTGTCATAGACACGCGCACCGTTCAGCATGCCCGTGGTGGGGGTGAAGGTCTGGGCCACCGGATCGTATAGCTCCGCGCTGTGTAAGTAAGTGCTGGAGCCGTAGCCGCCGGCAATCAGTACCACGCCGTTGTTCAGCAGGGTCGCCGTGTGGCCGATACGCGCCGTGTTCATGCTGCCGGTAGCGGTGAAGGTCCCGGTGGCGGGATTGTACAGCTCCGCGCTGGCTAAGTAACCGCTGGAGTTATAGCCTCCTGCAATCAGCACCAGGCCGTTGTTCAGCATCGTGGCGGTGTGCAGAGCGCGGGGAGTGCTCAGGCTGCCGGTCAAAACCGGCCCCGTCATCACCGTCAGCGTGGCCGAGCCCTGCACCTCACCGGAATCCGCCGTAATCGTCGTGGTTCCTGCGGTCATCCCTGTCGCCAGTCCTCCTGCATTGATTGCCGCCACGGAAGGAACCGACGAAATCCAGGCCACCGAGGAAGTCAAATCCTGGCTGCTGCCGTTGCTGGAGATGCCGGTGGCATAGAACTGCACCGATAATCCGGGCGCCAGCGTCGCGTCCGCCGGCGTGACCGTGAGGGAGAGCAGTCGCGGGCCTACCGTCACCTTCGTCGCCCCGCACACGGCGCCCGCGCAGGCGCTCACCGTCGCCGAGCCGCCTGCCGCGGCATAGGCCGCCCCCGCATTGCTGCCATCATCAGTGATGCTGATGACCCCGGGGTTGGAGGAACTCCAGGTTAGCGAAGCGAGTTGTTCCGTGCTGTCGCCGCTGAACGTGCCGGTAGCGGTGAAGCGCAGCGCGGTCCCCAGAGGCACCGTGGGGCTGTTGGGAGCGAGCGAGATGGAGACGAGGTTCGGCGGGGTCAGGGTGGCCGGTGCGTACAGCTCCGCAGTGGCAAAGAAGTTGGCGTTGACGTCAAGCCCGCCCGCCAGCAGTACCCTGCCGCTCGGGAGCAGCGTCGCCGTGTGATCGTAGCGCGCGTTGTTCAGGCTGCCGGTGTAGGCGAAAGTCCCGCTCGCGGGGTTGTACAGCTCCGCACTGGCTGTTATGTAGGGCCTGGCCGGGATCAAGCCGCCCGCGATCAGCACCATGCCGTTGTTCAGCAGCGTCGCCGTGTGGCGGAAACGCGCCGTGTTCAGGCCGACGCCGGGGCCGCCGGTGGTGTACGAGAAGGTCCCGGTGGCGGGATTGTACAGCTCCGCACTGGCTAAGAGGTTGGAGTTGACGTCAAGCCCGCCCGCGATCAGCACCATGCCGTTGTTCAACAGCGTCGCCGTGTGCGCCACACGCGCCGTGTTCAGGCCGACGCCGGGGCCGCCGGTGGTGTACGAGAAGGTCTCGGTGGCCGGATTGTACAGCTCCGCGCTGGCAAAGGCGCCGCTGCCGTTATAGCCGCCCGCAATCAGCACCGTGCCGCTCGACAGCAGCGTCGCCGTGTGGCCGTAACGCCCGGTGTTCAGGCTGCCGGTGGGGGTGAAGGTCCCGGTGGCGGGATTGTACAGCTCCGCACTGACTAAGGCACCGTCGTTGTTGCCGCCCGCGATCAGCACCAGGCCGCTCGGCAGCAGCGTCGCCGTGTGGTCGTGACGCGCCGTGTTCAGGCCGACGCCGGGGCCGCCGGTGGTGTACGAGAAGGTCCCGGTGGCGGGATTGTACAGCTCCGCATTGGCTAAGGTGTTGCCGTACGGGTCTATGCCGCCCGCCATCAGCACCAGGCCGTTGTTCAGCAGGGTCGCCGTGTGAGCGCTGCGCGCGGTGTTCAGGCTGCCGGTGGGGGTGAAGGTCCCGGTGGCGGGATCGTACAGCTCCGCACTGGCTAAGGTGAGGCCGTACTGGCCTACGCCGCCCGCCATCAGCACCAGGCCGTTGTTCAGCAGCGTGGCCGTGTGGAGTGCGCGCGGGGTGTTCAGGCTGGCGGTCAAAGCAAAGGCCGCGGTGCCGGTTATGGAGCCTAGCCCCGGCGGACCTACCGTCACCGTCGTCGAGCCGCACACGGCGCCCGCGCAGGCGCTCACCGTCGCCGCGCCGGCCGCCGCGGCATAGGCCGCCCCCAAATTGCTGGCATCATCGGTGATGCTAATGACCTCGGGGTCGGAGGAACTCCAGGTGACCTCGGCAAGCTGTTCCGTGACGCCGCCGCTGAACGTGCCGGTGGCGGTGAAGCGCAGCGCGGTCCCCAGAGGGACCGTGGGACTGCTGGGAGCGAGCGAGATAGAAACGAGGTTGGGCGGGGTCAGGGTGGCCGGTTGGTACAGCTCGGCACTCGGCTGGAGGACTTCGTTGGAGTTCTCGCCTGCCGCAATCAGCACCATGCCGTTGTTGAGCAGCGTCGCTGTGGCAGTGTCGCGCGCGTAGTTCAGGCTGGCGGTGAAGGTGAAGGTGCCGGTGGTGGGATTGTACAGCTCGGCGCTGGTTAGGTCGTTGTAGTCGACGTCACAACAGCCGTTCGCCATCAGCACCAGGCCGTTGTTCAGCAGCGTGGCCGTGTGATAGAAGCGCGCGTTGTTCAGGCTGCCGGTGGGGGTGAAGGTCCCGGTGGCGGGATTGAACAGCTCCGCACTGGCTGTTCTGTAAGGGCTGTCCGAGATGTAGCCGCCCGCGATCAGCACCAGGCCGTTGTTCAGCAGGGTGGCCGTGTGGGCGTAGCGCGCCGTGTTCAAGGTGGCGGTAGCAGTGAAGGTCCCGGTGGTGGGATTGTACAGCTCCGCAGTGCCTATGTAACCGTCGTTGTAGCCTCCCGCCATCAGCACCAGGCCGTTGTCCAGCAGCGTGGCCGTGTGGTCGTAGCGCGCGGCGTTCAGGCTGCCGGTGGGGGTGAAGGTCCCGGTGGCGGGATTGTACAGCTCCGCGCTGTCTAGGGTGCCGTAGAGGCCGTAGCCGCCCGCCATGAGCACCAGGCCGCTGGAAAGCAGCGTCGCCGTGTGAGAGTTGCGCGCGGTGCTCAGGCTGCCGGTGGGGGTGAAGGTCCCGGTAGCGGGATTGTACAGCTCGGCGCTGGGGAAGGGGTTGCCGTTGACGTCGCAACAGCCTCCCGCAATCAGCACCAAGCCGTTGTTCAGCAGCGTCGCCGTGTGTTCGTAGCGCGCGGTGTTCAGGCTGCCGGTGGAAGTGAGGGTCCCGGCGGCGGGATTGTACAGCTCGGCGCTGGGGAAGGGGTTGCCATCACTGTCACAACAGCCGCCGGCGATCAGCACCAGGCCGTTGTTCAGCAGCGTCGCCGTGTGTTCGTAGCGCGCGGTGGTCAGGCTGCCGGTCAAAACAAACCCCATCACCGTCAGGGTGGCGGAGCCCTGCACCGCACCCGAAGCCGCCGTAATCGTGGTGCTTCCGGGGCTCAGCGCGCTCGCCAGTCCTCCCGCATTGATCGTCGCCACGGAAAGAGCCGACGAACTCCAGGTTACCGAGGAAGTTATATCCTGGGGGGGGCCGTCGTCGAAGGTGCCGGCGGCAGCGAACTGCACCGACTGCCCGGGCGCCAACGCCTGCCCGACGGGCGTGATCGCAATCGAGACCAGTCCGGCGCGCACCGTCACCGTGGTCGAGCCGCACACGGCACCCGCGCAGGCGCTCACCGTCGCCGAGCCGCTGGCCGCGGCATAGGCTGCCCCCGGATCGCTCGAATCATTACTGATGCTGATGACCCCGGGGTTGGAGGAACTCCAGGTCACCTCGGCAAGCTGTTCCGTGCTGCCCCCGCTGAACGTGCCGGTAGCGATGAAGCGCAGCGCGCTGTCCAGAGGAACCGTGGGGCCGCTCGGAGCGAGCGAGATGGAGACGAGGTTCGGCGGCGTCAGCGTGGCCGGTTCGTACAGCTCTGCGCTGGCTACGTAACCGCTGGAGTTCCCCCCGCCCGCAACGAGCACCAAGCCGTTGCTCAGCAGCGTCGCCGTGTGACCGGTGCGCGGGGTGGTCAGGTTACCGGTAGCGGCGAAGGTCCCGGTATCGGGATTGTACAGCTCCGCACTGGCAACGGGGAGGATTTGGTTGCTGGACACGCTTTCGCCTGCCGCCACCAGCACCAGGCCGTTGTTCAGCAGCGTCGCCGTGTCATAGGTGCGCACAATGGTCAGGTTACCGGTCGGGGTGAAGGTGCCGTTAGCGGGATTGTAGAGCTCCGCACTGGCTAAGGGACCGTAACCGCCGCCACCAAGGGGCCCAGAGCCGCCCGCCATCAGCACCAGGCCGTTGTTCAGCAGCGTCGCGGTGTGCAAGTAGCGCGCGGTGTTCAGGCCGACGCTGGGGCCGCCAGTGGTGTACGAGAAGGTCCCGGTAGCGGGGTTGTACAGCTCCGCACTGCCTAAGGCGCCGCTGGAGCCATAGCCGCCCGCTATCAGCACCAGGCCGTTGTTCAGCAGCGTGGCCGTGTGCTCTTCGCGGGCGGTGTCCAGGCTGCCGGTGGGGGTGAAGGTTTCGGTGGCGGGATTGTACAGCTCGGCACTGGCAACGGCGACATATTGGTTGCCGGACACGTTTCTGCCGCCCGCCATCAGCACCATGCCGCTCGGGAGCAGCGTCGCCGTGTGCTGGTAGCGCGGGGTGGTCAGGCTGCCGGTGGAGGTGAAGATCCCCGTGGCGGGATTGTAGAGCTCGGCACTGCCTAGGATGACGTAGCCGGAGGCGCCGCCCTGCCCGCCCGCGATCAGCACCATGCCGTTGTCGAGCAGGGTCGCCGTGTGCTGGTAGCGCGGGGCGTTCAGGGTGCCGGTAGCGGTGAAGGTCCCGCTCGCGGGATTGTAGAGTTCCGCACTGCCTAAGGGTCCGTAACCGGCAGCACTAAGAGGGCCGTAGCCGCCCGCGATCAGCACCAGGCCATTGTTCAGCAGCGTCGCCGTGTGCTCGGAGCGCGCGGTGTTCAGGCTGCCGGTCAGAACAAAGTCCGAGGTGACGGTCAAGGTGGTCGAGCCGCTAATAGTTGTGATACTGCTGATCGGCGGCGGCAGGACCGGCGGCACGGGGGGCGGGTTGACAATCGGGGTGTCCGGTCTCACACCCGTCGCCAGGCCGGCCCCGGTGAAGGTGGCGGTGATCGTTGTGCTGCCCGGCGCGACACTGGTCGCGAGGCCCGCCGCGTTGATGGTGGCCACGCCCGCCGCCGAGGAACTCCACGTGACCGAGGCCGTCAGATTTTGGGTGAGGCCACTGCTGAAAAGACCCGTGGCGGTAAATTGCTGCGTTTGTCCCAAGGCGACCGAAGGATTCGCCGGGGTCACGGCAATGGAAAGGAGTCCATTGGCGTTGCCGGTGCCGCTCAGGGCGATGACGCTGGGGCTGCCCGCGGCGCTGTAGGGAAGGGTGAGGGCGCCCGTGCGGACTCCCATCGCGGTGGGCCTAAACGTGACCCCGACGATGCAACTCCGTCCTGAGGCCACGCTGGAGCCACAAGTGTTGCTGGCCACCGCGAAATCTCCCGTGGCCACCGCCGCCGAGATGGTTAGCGACGTATTCTGATGATTCGTCAGCGTTACCGTCCGCGCGCTGCTCGTCGTGCCCACCGCGCCGCTGGCGAAGGTCAGGCTTGCAGGGGAAACGCTCACGGGCGAGGAAGCGGTAACGGGCAGGGAAACGCTGATGGGCGAGGGGACGGTTCCCACGGGGCTGACGACCGGGAGGCCGGCATTACCGCCGGAATTCAGCGGCCGGCCATGGACGAGGTTTCTCTGGTCGGTAAGCGTGACCGACGGCGTGGCGCTGGTGTTGGCCACGGCCACGGCGCCGAAATTCCCACTGCTGGCAGCGAGGTCAACCGCCGCCACACCCATTCCCGTCAAGGCTACGGTCAGCGGATTGGCGCCGGCGTTGTCCGTAACCGTCAGCGTTGCCGTTCGTATCCCCAGCGCCGAGGGGGTAAACGTGACGGTAATGTTGCAATTCTCTCCCGGGCCGAGCGTGCTCGGACTGACAGGACAGTTCCCGCCCGCAACGTAATCCGCCGGAGCGGTCCCGCCGCTGATGGCGATGCTGATGCTCAGAGGTACGGCCTGCGTGTTCTTCAAGGCCGCGCTCATCGCCGTGCTCGACTGGTTTACGACTTGGTTGCCGAAGGATAGCGCCGAAGGAGTCAACCTGACCTGTGCAAACGCCGACGAGGTCAAGACGAGGAGAAAGAGCAAGAGGACAGTCCCGCCCAAGAAGCGTTTGGTTCCATACTTCGCGGTCCTTGAACTGGAATTATGGAAATAACTGGAAGGTAGAGAATAGGCAGGTGCGTTCATCTTGACGCCCTCCTCTCAAGTCCCTTGGGGCTCGGTCGCACGCTTTGCAGGGATGCGATTGCCTTCAATATCCATGCGCCCGTAAGGGTCAAACGGTTCTGGCGGGGCATTATTCCGTCGTATGAATAACCGGAGGCTCGCCCGTATGAAGGAGGGACGGGGCAGTCAGGCGGTTACTGAAATTAAGTGTGATGGCGGAGGCGTTGCCTCGCGTAAGCCGATTAAAAGCGCATTTAATAAGAATGTCAACGCATTTATTTACTGTGTATTTTGTCTTCGACAATTAGTCACTTTTCAAGAAAGATTTTGACAAAGCGCAGAAAATCGCCGGACATCGGCCCTGCAAGGTTCCTTGCTGGCAACAGCAAATGCCGCTTTGGGTTTCTCGCGCCTATGGAGGGAGGTAGATGATCGGTGTAGCAGGGGAGGTCGCCCGCGCGCTTTACAGATTCCCACCGACGAAAGGAGGAATCCTCTATTGAGAACAAAAGCCGTCCCAATGAATCGGGGCGCTACGCTTGCAGATGCTTACAACCCCGCAGGCGAGTACAATGGCATGGGCGCCGCTCGCACCTTCGTGATTCGCGGCTGTCTTTGCGCCCGGGATCTTGAGGTCTTGGCTTGAAGAGTCTGTTGTCACAACCGGTAAAGGTAGTCCGCATTCTCGGCGCGCTGGGGATCATCGGCGGAATCACATTTTTCTACTACCGCATCCTGAGTGTCAACAATGTGACGGTGGCCCTTTCGTTTCTGCTGGCGGTGCTGGCGATTGCCACGCGTTGGGGGCTGATTGAAGGGCTGGTGGCTTCGATCGCCAGCGTGCTTTGCCTGGATTTCTTCTTTATCCCTCCCATCGGATCGATCACGATTGCCGACCCCCAGGACTGGCTGGCGCTTTCGGTCTTTGTGGTGACCGCGGTGATCGTCAGCCATCTTTCCGCAAATGTACGGAAGCAGGCGCAGGAATCAACGCACCGCCAGCACGAAATGGAACGGCTTTATACCTTGAGCCGGAATTTGCTGCTTCTGGAAGTCCACGGTCACATGGGCCAGGAGATTACCAATTTAATTGCACAGGTGTTTGAGTTGCCGGGACTGGCGTTCTATGATCGCACCAGCGACCGGGTTCACCGGGCCGGTCCGCAGGACATTCCTCTGGAGGGGAGCAAACTGCGGGACACCGCCTTGCAAGGCACGGTTTTTCATGATGCCGCAACGCAAACCACGGCCATCCCCATCAGCTTGGGAGGCCAGCCGATGGGGAGTCTGGGAATTCAAGGCTCCGAGGTGTCGGAGACGGCGCTGCACGCCATCGCCAACCTCACGGCCATCACTTTGGAACGCGCGCACGCTCAGGACGTTGCCACCCGGGCGGAAGCCGCCCGGCAGAGTGAGGAGTTGAAGTCCACCATGCTCGATGCCCTGGCGCACGAGTTCAAAACGCCTCTCACGCCGATCAAAGCGGCGGTGACCTCCATGTTGTCGGACAGCGACATGAATCCAACCCGCCAGGAGCTGCTGCGCATCGTTGACGAGGAGACGGACCGGCTGAACTCCATGCTCACCGGGGCCATCCAAATGTCACGGATCGAAGCGGGCCAACTCCAGTTGCACCGGAGCCCGCAATCTTTGCGCAAGATTGTCCAAACGCAATTGGCGAGGCTGGGCGAAAGCCTGGAAGACCGCAAGGTGAGCTTGGAGGTTCCCGAAGAATTGCCCAGGGTGAGCGTCGATCCGGAATTCATCGGAATCGTGATCTGGCAATTGTTAAGCAATGCTTTGAGGTATACACCACCGGGCAGCCCCCTGACCGTCCGCGCCAGCGCGGGAGAGACGGAAGTCATCGTGAGCATCGAAGACTGCGGGCCGGGGATTTCCGAACAGGAACAACGGAAAGTATTCGATAAATTTTTCCGAGGCAAAGATCAGCGGGAGAGGATACCGGGCACGGGCATGGGCCTCACCATCGCCAGGGAAATTGTGCGCGCCCACCATGGCCGGATCTGGGTGGAGAGCGAACCCGGAAAAGGGGCGAGATTCTCATTCTCGGTCCCCCGCGCTCCCAGGGAGTCTTAACGTGACCAACGCCAGAATCTTAGTCGTCGATGATGAGCCCCAGATCCGCCGGGTGATGCGCACCACGTTGGTGTCGCGCGGCTATATGGTCAGCACCGCGCGCAACGGCGAAGAGGCTCTGGAGAAAGTCCGCGAAGAGCGCTTCGACCTGGTGCTTCTCGATATCAATATGCCGGGAATCGGCGGCATGGAAGCTTGCCGCATCATTCGCGCCCAGGGCGACATTCCCATTGTGATTCTTTCCATTGGCAATGCCGAAAAGGAGAAAGTGGAAGCCCTGGATGCGGGCGCGGACGACTACGTGACCAAACCCTTCAGCATGCCGGAGCTCCTGGCCCGCATTCGCGCCGCCCTGCGCCGCTCGCCGCTGATGAGCCCGGGCACGCCGGATTTGCTGAACCTGGGTAAAACCGTCATCAACTTCGTCGCCCGCCGGGTCACGGTGGACGGTACGGAAGTGCGCCTGACTCCCAAGGAGTTTGATCTTCTCCGCTTCCTCGCCAGCAATCCCGATGTGGTCATCCCCCATGCCAAGCTTCTTCAGGCGGTGTGGGGACCGGACTATGGGGAAGAGGTGGAATACCTCCGCGTCTTCATTAACCAGCTTCGCAAGAAGATCGAGCCTGATCCTTCCCACCCCGAGTATCTCCTGACCGAGCCTTGGGTCGGCTACCGATTTAGTTTCCCCAAAAAGGGCTAACGAAATTTTGACCAAGTCTTTATGAATTCCTTATGGGTCCGCGAGTAGGATGGTGAGTGTGCCCCACGCGAAAGCCTTGTGCAGTCTCTCCAATAGAGTGGGCACCCGTCATTTTCGGCGGACTGAGGTGACATTACCGTGGTAGACCTGGCTTATATCTTGATCGCCGTATTGTTTTTCCTCGGTTGCTGGATTTTCACGCGCATCTGTGAACGTCTCTAGGAAGGGCTGACCTATGGATTTCATCATTGCTGGCATCGCCGCATTGTTTCTGTTTTGTTATCTGGTGTACGCCCTCTTGCGTCCGGAGCAGTTCTGAGGAGGCTTGCATGACCATGTCTGGCTTTGTGTACATTCTTGTGTTCTTTCTGGTGCTGTTGGCGCTGACCAAGCCGCTGGGCCTCTACATGGCTCGCGTTTTCGAGGGCGAGCGCACATTTCTCCATCCTCTGTTGCGGCCCTTAGAACAGCTCATTTACAAGCTGTGTGGCATCCGGGAAACCTCCGAACAGCGCTGGACGCAATATTCCGCATCGGTTATTGCTTTTAGCCTGATGGGCTTCCTGTTTGTCTATGCCATTCAGCGCTTCCAGGGATTACTGCCTCTCAATCCCATGCATTTCAGCACCGGCCATGCTCCCAGTTACGCTACGCCCATGACGCCGGACCTGGCGTTCAATACCGCCGTGAGCTTCATGACCAACACCAACTGGCAGGCTTACGGCGGCGAGCAGACGCTCAGCTATCTCACCCAAATGGCCGCATTGACAGTGCAGAATTTCGCCTCCGCAGCGGCGGGCATTTCCGTGGCGATCGCGCTCATTCGCGGTTTTGCCCGCAAGCAAACGAACACCATCGGCAATTTCTGGGTCGATGCGACACGCGCCACGGTTTACGTGCTGCTGCCTCTCGCCTTGGTGTTTGCCCTTTTTCTCTGCTCCCGAGGGGTGGTGCAAACTTTTAAGTCCTACCAGACCGCCACCACCTTGGAAGGAGCGACGCAAACCATCGCTGTGGGCCCGGTGGCCGGACAGGAAGCCATCAAGATGCTGGGCACCAATGGCGGCGGCTTTTTCAACGCCAATTCATCCCATCCTTTTGAGAACCCGACTCCTCTTACGAATTTCACCCAGGTCCTGGCCCTTCTCATCATCTCATCGGGATTGACCTATACGTTCGGGAAGATGGTGGGTGACACACCCCAAGGCTGGGCGCTGTTCGCCGCCATGGCGTTCCTTTTCTTTGTGGGCGTGTTTATCTGTTATCCCTCCGAGCGCGCGGGTAATCCGAACCTTGCCCGATTAGGGGTGGAGACGGCAGCCACTCCGACCCAATCGGGCGGCAACATGGAGGGTAAGGAAGTACGCTTTGGTATGGCCGGTTCCACCCTGTTTGCAACCGCCACCACCGACGCCAGTTGCGGGGCCGTGAACAGCATGCACGATAGCTATACCCCTCTCGGCGGCTTCATCCCCTTGTTCAACTTACAAACGGACGAGGTTATTTTCGGCGGAGTCGGGTCAGGTTTGTACGGCATGCTGTTGTACGCCATCGTCGGGGTTTTTATTGCCGGACTCATGGTGGGCAGAACGCCGGAGTATATCGGAAAGAAAATCGAGCAAAAGGAAGTCAAGATGGCGATGGTGGCCATCATTGCCACGGCCTTCTCCATTCTTGTCTTCACGGCGATCTGCGCGGTCATTCCCTTCGCGAAGAACGGCTACTGGAATGCCCCGGGGGCGGCCATCGCTAATCTTGGCAACTCCGGCCCGCATGGTTTCAGCGAGCTCCTTTACACCTTTTCGAGCGCTTCGGAGAACAATGGCAGCGCCTTTGGCGGAATCAGTGTCAATACTCCCTGGTATAACCTCATGACCGCCCTAGCCATGCTGATTGGGCGTTTCGGATTCATTCTTCCGACCCTGGCGATTGCCGGCAGCCTTGCCACCAAAAAGAAAGTGCCCACAACCGCCGGCACGCTTCCGACTCATGGCCCGCTCTTTATCGGCCTCTTGGTGGGCACGGTGGTGGTGGTGGGCGCCTTGACTTTCTTTCCGGCGCTTTCGCTGGGCCCAATCGTGGAGCACTTTTTCATGCACGAAGGGAAACTCTTGTCCTCGCTGATGTTGACGATCGGGAGCTAATTCATGCCAACGACGGTAACGCCTCCTTCACTGGACGATTTAACGACCCTGGTACCGAAGAAAATGGTGCGCGCACGTCCCTTGTTCGATGGGCAACTTATGGGACGCGCCTGCAAGGAGTCGTTTGTAAAGCTGAATCCGGTCACGCTTTTCAAGAACCCCGTGATTTTCGTAGTGGAGGTAGGCGCAGCGCTCACCACGCTTTTTATGGCCCGTGACATGGTCGTCGGGGCGCACGGCATCGGCTTCTCGCTGCAAATTACTCTCTGGCTTTGGTTCACGGTGCTCTTTGCCAACTTTGCAGAGGCCATGGCGGAAGCGCGCGGCAAGGCGCAGGCCGACACCCTGCGTAAGGCCAAAACCGACTCCATGGCTCGGCGGATTGTTTCGCCTGGCAAGACGGAAATCGTTCCGGCCTCCAAGCTGCGCGCCCAGGACACGGTCATCTGCGAAGTCGGCGACATCATCCCTGGCGACGGCGAAGTCATCGAGGGCATCGCCACCGTGGATGAGTCGGTCATCACCGGTGAAAGCGCGCCCGTGATCCGGGAATCGGGTGGAGACCGCAGCGCCGTTACCGGCGGAACCAAAGTCCTCTCGGATCAGATCAAGGTTCGGATCACCTCCAATCCGGGCGAGACGTTCCTCGATCGCATGATCGCTTTGGTGGAAGGCGCCGAGCGGCAGAAGACGCCCAACGAAATCGCGCTGAACATCCTGATCGCCGGCATGACTCTCATCTTTTTGTTGGCGGTCGTCACCTTGCAGCCCTTTGCGGTGTTTGCCGTCAACTCCGCCCAGACAGGAACGGTTCCGAGCGTCGCCGTGCTGGTTTCTCTTCTCGTCTGCCTGATTCCCACCACCATCGGCGGTTTGCTATCCGCCATCGGTATCGCCGGGATGGATCGCGTCATGCAGCACAACGTGTTGGCCATGAGCGGAAAGGCCGTGGAGGCTTCCGGAGACGTCAACACGCTCCTGCTCGACAAGACCGGCACCATCACCCTCGGCAACCGGCAGGCGGTGGAATTTCTTCCGGTCGAGGGGGTCACCGGAGCCGAATTGGCAGACGCGGCGCAACTCGCCAGCCTGGCCGATGAAACTCCCGAAGGCCGCTCGATTGTAGTCCTCGCCAAACAAGCGTACAGCCTCCGGGGGCGCGAGGTGGCTGAGCACGAGGCCCACTTCCTCCCCTTCTCCGCTTACACCCGAATGAGCGGCGTTGACATCGGCGATCGCCACTTGCGCAAGGGGGCGACGGATGCCATTGTGCAATTCGTCACCGACAAAGGCGGCAAGATACCCGCGAACTTCATGGAGATGTCGGATGGCATTTCCCGCAGGGGAGGCACTCCCCTCGCCGTCGCCGATGGAGATCGGGTGCTGGGGATCGTTCACCTGAAGGATATCGTCAAGGGGGGAATGCGCGAGCGCCTGGAACAATTGCGGGTAATGGGCATTCGTTCCGTCATGATCACCGGGGACAATCCCTTGACGGCGGCGGCGATTGCCAACGAGGCCGGGGTGGATGACTTCCTCGCGCAAGCGACGCCCAAAGACAAGATGGATTACATCAAGAAAGAGCAAACGCAAGGCCGGCTGGTCGCCATGACCGGTGACGGCACCAACGATGCGCCCGCCCTGGCCCAGGCCGATGTGGGTGTGGCCATGAATACGGGTACGATGGCCGCCAAGGAAGCCGGGAACATGGTGGATCTGGATAGCAATCCCACCAAGCTGATCGAGATTGTGGCCATCGGCAAGCAGTTGCTCATCACCCGCGGCGCGTTAACCACCTTTTCAATTTTGAACGATGTGTCCAAATACTTTGCGATCATCCCAGCCATGTTCGCAGCCACCTATCCGGAGCTTGATAAGCTCAACATCATGCGCCTTCACAGCCCGCAGAGCGCCGTCCTGGCTGCGGTGATTTTCAATGCGCTCATCATCATCGCTCTCGTTCCTCTGGCCTTGCGCGGGGTGAGATACAAACCGCAAAGCGCGGCCTCGATGTTGAGCCGCAACCTCTGGATTTACGGATTAGGCGGGTTCATTGCCCCGTTTCCGTTTATCTTTCTGATCGACCGGCTGCTCGGTTTATTGCACCTAGCGTAGGGCCGAGCGGCGCTCGGCCCGGGCCGAACGCCGTCCGCCCCTGCAAGGAGATCCCATGCGCCACCAACTTTCCCAGGCTTTTCGCTTTACTCTGTTGCTGACCGTACTGACCGGGTTGATTTATCCCGGCCTGGTCACAGGCCTTTGCCAGCTCCTGTTCTCGGGCTCCGCAAACGGATCCCTGGTGAAGGTTAATGGGAAAATCGTGGGTTCCGCTTTGCTGGGCCAAAATTTCAGCAAGCCGGAATACTTCCACCCTCGGCCGTCGGCTGCCGGCAATGATGGATACGATGCCACCGCTTCCAACGGGTCCAACCTTGGCCCCACCAATCAGAAATTGATCGATCGGGTGAAGGGGGACGTCGCGAAATTCCGCCAAGAGAATCCTGCCTATCAAGGGCCCATTCCTGCGGACATCGTCACCACCTCCGCCAGCGGTTTGGATCCGCACATCAGTCCCGCCTCCGCTCTCGCCCAGGTCGCGCGCGTTGCGCAGGCTCGGGGCGCTACTTTGGATCAGGTAACACGGCTCATCGATGCCTACACCCAAGGGCGGCACTTCGGTTTTCTTGGTGAGCCGCGCGTCAACGTGCTTGTCTTGAACCTTGCCTTAGACCGGGAGTTGCCGGCGAAGAAACCCTAACCCGAATTGCCCGATGCTCCCTAAAATCCACTACGCGGCTTTCAAGCATCTCGAACTATTTATGGCGGCGGTAATGCCACCTCTACATCAAATTGACCCGTTACCCCCTAATTCTCGAACTTTCATTTCATAATTAAATCGGGCAAGTTGACTTGGCGCACCCATGTTTTTTCGTGGGTGTCCGTCTTGCCGCCAAGCCTTTCCGATAGTAAACTGCGAAGAGGGAGATTTCCGACAATATGCCGACCGATCTTGACCGCAGACCTGATCCTGAGCTGCTCCTCAAGCAGTTGGAAGCGCAGGACGAACAGCTCCAGCACGAACGGTTAAAAGTCTTTCTGGGCTATGCCTCGGGAGTGGGCAAATCGTTTCGGATGTTGGATGAGGGCCGCCGCCGCCGGGCGCGTGGCCAGGACGTGGTCATTGGGGCTCTTCAACCGGGCTTACCTGCCGAGCTCGGGCATCTGCTTCAGACGATGGAGGTCATTCCCTTCAAGAAAATCGGCAATGGCGAGGCCATGGATGTGGAGGCCATTTTGCGCCGGCGCCCGCAAGTCTGCCTGGTTGACGGCGTCGCTTACAACAATCCTCCCGGCAGCAAGAATCCCCAGCGCTGGCAGGATGTGGAAGAACTCTTGGCGGCCGGAATCATCGTTATAACTTCCGTCAACCTGCAACATATTGAGGAGCGCCGCGAAGCCGTGGAGAGAATTACCGGCAAGCACGTTACTGAAACCGTGCCCGAGCGATTCCTTTACAATGCCAACGAAATCGTCATCGTGGATGTCCCGCCGGAACTCCTTCTGGAACGGGCCGGGCAGCCGTCCACGGCGGATGCCGCTTCGGCGGACACACCACGGCGGCTTTCCGCCTTGCGAGAGATCGCCTTGCTTCTTGCCGCCGAGGTGGTTGACCGGCAGCTCGAGGATTACCTTCTCGCTCATGGCATTGGCCAACTTTGGGGTACGCACGAACGCATCCTGGTTAGCCTGACGCGCGGGTCAAATGCCCACGCCATGATCGAAAGCGGAAGCCGCAACGCCGAGCGCTTCCACGGAGAACTTTTCACCGTGTATGTCCGCGATGACCGGCTTTCCGAGAAAGATGAAAACATCCTTCAGGAACATCTGGATGAAGCGCGGCAGGTGGGAGCGCAAACCGCGGCCCTCGATGGGTACGACCCGGTTGAAACGCTGATGGATTTTGCGCGCGCCCACCGGATTACGCAGATCTTTGTCGGCCATCCCAGCCGCGTACACTGGTGGGACCGCTTCGTGGGCGGGCCCTTGGATCGGCTCATACGCGCCGCCGAAGGGATCGACGTGCGCGTGTTTCCGCACTGAAGGCAGGGGTTAGGGATTCGGGGTTGGGGGAAGGACGAAACTCGAAAATCGAAATTCGAAACTCGTGGGCGAGACGTCGAGTTCGATTTTCGAGTTTCGATCCGGACACCCAGCGCCCAGAACTTGACTATGATGGAAACACCTACTCACCAACGCGGCAGGCTTAAAGTGTATTTGGGATATGCCGCCGGCGTCGGAAAAACCTACCAGATGTTGCAGGACGCTCACGAGCTGGTCAACCGGGGCGTCGACGTTGTGATCGGTTATCTCGAAGCCCACGGGCGCAAGGATACGATTGCGCAAGCCCAGGGGCTGGAGCTGATCCCGCGCTGCAAAATGGAATACCGGGGGGCGGTTTTCGAAGAGATGAATATGCAGGCCATCCTCGAACGCCATCCCGAGGTGTGCGTGGTGGATGAGTTGCCGCATACCAATGTTCCCGGCTGCGGCCATTTGAAGCGCTGGGAAAATGTCCTGGAACTGTTGGACGCTGGAATCGATGTCATGACCACCATCAACATCCAGCACCTCGAGAGCCTGAATGATCAGATCAGGGACATGACCGGCGTGCGGGTGCGCGAGACGCTTCCGGACTGGGTCATGAAGCAGGCCGACGAAGTCGTCATGGTGGACCTTACGCCGCGGGCGCTGCTCAATCGGCTGGAGCGCGGCGTGGTGTATCCGCCGGAGAAGGCCCAGCGCGCCTTGCAAAATTTCTTCAAAGAATCGACGCTCGTCGCTTTGCGCGAAATTGCCTTGCGCCAGACTGCCCACGAAGTGGAGATCCGGCAGGTGACATTACCCGAATCCACCCCCGAAGTCGGGTCCACGGCGGCAGAAAAATCGAGCACGGCAGGCGGCGATTTTGGCAGCCCGACCGACCGGATTCTCCTCTATATCACCGAGCATCCTTCCACGGCCATGCTCATCCGCCGCGGCAAGCGCGTGGCGGATTATCTCCAGGCCGACTGTTTTGCGGTATTCGTCCATGGCGGACTCGATTCCAAGCCGCTTTCTGCAACCAAGCGGGAAGCCGTGGAGCGCCACCTCAACTTCGCCCGCAACCTTCACATTGAAACCCGCGTCCTGCAAGGTCAGGATATCGCCATAACTTTGCTCGATTTCGCTCGCCTTCATAACATCACGCAGCTTTTCATGGTTCGCCCCAAGTATTCTCCCTGGGAGGGATTCATCGGGCGAAACCTTATCCATCGAATCGTCCGTGACGCCCATGACATGCAGGTGACCATCGTCGCCGAACGCCAGCCCACCCGCCATGAATAGCGGGCGAGCGGGCGTAGCGCCCCGATCCAACGGGGCGGTTCTTCCTTAGGTTCTCAAGAACCGCGGACCCCAGAGACGGGGTCCGCACTACGCTGGCTCCCAGAACCGGGGTTCGCAATCGGTCATCGGCAATCGAAGATCGGCAATTTCTACGTCCTCGCGTGCTTGGCGATGTTCGCGGCGTTTCCAGGCGCCGGGACTTCCGCCTTGATGGGCACCGGTCCCATGGCGTATTCGGTGGGGCCGAGGCGTTCATTGGAATCCATGATCTCGTCCCACTTCACTTCTTTGCCCGTGTAGGCCGCCGTCCTTCCCATAATGGCGGCCAACGTAGCGTGGGCCACGTGTTCCGCTTCGTTAATGGGCTGGTTGGTGCGGATGGCGGTGACGAAATCCACGTGCTCCTGATCGTAAGGGTTGAACTTCGTCTTGCCGGGATCCTGCCCCTCCTCCTGATACTTCCACACGACCTTGTCGGTAAGGTCATAGATCGTGTTCCTGCAATTCGTATAGCCCTCCGTCCCCACGACGTATTCGGAGACTTCATTGGCGCAACCGTCAATCTGGCGGCACATGCTCTCCAGGATTCCGCCGTTGGGGTAACTGAACTGCAAGTTGAAGTGGTCGAACTGGTCACCCGTCACCCGCTGGACGCGCCCCCCGCAACCGGTGACTTTGGTGGGGTTCATTCCCGTGAACCAGAGGATGGTGTCAAGATTATGGACGTGCTGCTCGACGATGTGGTCGCCGGAAAGCCAACGCCAGTTCACCCAATCGCGAATCATGGCTTCCATATCCGACCATTCCTTCTTTTTGGGCGCATACCACAATTGGCCGCCGTTCCAGCGCGCGCAGGCCCCGACGATCTGGCCGATGGCGCCATGCGAGACGCGATTGTAGGTCGTTTGATAGGCGCGGTCGTGCCGCCGCTGGGTTCCCGTCACCACGCACAGATTGTAAGACGCGGCCTTCTGGCCGGTTGCCAGAATGGAGCGCACCCCGGGGGCATCGACGGCGCAGGGCTTCTCGATAAAGCAGTGTTTCTTGGCGTCAACCGCGGCATCGAAGTGCTGGGGCCGGAAATGCGGAGGCGTGGCCATCAGCACCAAGTCTATGTCGGCTGCGAGTACTTTCTTGTAAGCATCAAAGCCGATAAAACAATGGTCGTCGGCAACTTGCACCTGCGCCTTTTTGGCAAGCTGGTCGCGGCACTTATCGAGGTGGTCCTGGAGAACGTCGCCCAGGGCCACGATTTTGAGGTTGGGTCCCGCCTTGAGAAAATTCAGGGCGGCGCCAGTGCCCCGCTCGCCGCAGCCAATCAGGCCTGCCTTCAGGACCGGGCCCTCCGGGGCCAAGTCCACGAACTTCATGGGCGGGTAGGACTTCTTGCAACTGGCCAGCACTGCTCCCGCGCCCACCACCGCTACTGCGCCGATGAATGTTCGCCGGTTAAAATCCCGTTTTTCCTTTTCGGTCTTCTCATCAGTCATGTCGGATCTCCTTTGAAGTAAGAATGCATTTCGAATCATACATGAAAGTAGTCAGCAGTAAGGAGCTAGGAGTTAGAGGAAAATCCGTCCTACCCTCGGCCCTTACTTCTATCTCCTGACTCCTATCTCCTTTCCCCTAATACTCGCGGACCACTCGGAAGCCCACATCCGTGACGTCGGAATACCACCAAATGCTCTTAGGCGATTGGGGGTCGGTGAGCAGCCACTCTTCCTCGCGCGTGTGGTCGCGCGCTGCGCAGCGCAAGTCGGCAGCGTCCGAACGATACGAACCTCCACGCACCACGTGCTCCTTGCCGGAGTCCGGGCCGCGAGGATCCGTGACGCCGTCCCCCATGTGCGCATACGCATCGGGGTCGTACCAATCCAGGCAGAATTCCCGCACGTTGCCCAACATATCCACCATACCCCAGGCATTGGGTTTGGTGACGCCGGTGGGGTGAGTTTCATCCAAACTATCCCCCTGATACCAGGCGTAATCGACGAGCGGCGCGGTCTTCACTCCCAGCAGGCGGTTCAGCCATCGCTCGTTGGTGAATGAAGAAGGATCGCCGGCGAAGAAATAAGGAGAAGTGGCCCCCGCGCGGGCAGCGTATTCCCATTCCGCCTCCGTGGGGAGTCGGTATTTCTTTCCGGTCATCTGCGAGAGCCACTCGCAATACTGGGTGGCGGCGTAATAGGTCATGGTGATGGCAGGCCGCGACCCTCTGCCCCAACCCTGGTCAGGCGATCCGTAAGGCGGAGTAGGACCACTCACGGCGTCGGCTTTGCCAGGATTGTCCCGATTGCGTCCGGTGTTTCCGCGCTGGAGCAGGTAAACCTCGTACTCTCGCCACGTCACCTCCGCTCTTTCCATCCAGAACGGGCTGATCTTCACCAGGTGGACCGGGCCTTCATCGGCGCGCCGGTAGGGTTCCGATTCGGGGCTCCCCATCTGGAATGACCCGCCAGGAAGGGCCACCATGCGGATTTTCACTGCCGAGCCGGGAATCACTTCGGTATAGCTCTGGAACCCCTGGGGGCTTAAGGGGAACATCTTTTCGAGTTCCTGTTCCTGAGCTGCGGCCTCATCCACGACTTCCTCAGCTCCCTTGCCGCGATAGTGTCCCGTGTGCAGGTGGCAGTTGATGCACCGCATCTTGTCCTTGGAGCGCTGGTAGTGCAAGTGGCCATCCACGCCCTTCTTGGAGAGCCCGACACTGAAAAGGTTGGCGTGGCAGCGAATACAAGCACTGTCGTACGTGAAGGTGCGCGCCTGGTTCAAAGTCTGCATGGACTGCCAGTTAATTTTGTTGAGATCTTTGAAAAGCTTGGCGTAAATATCAATGCCACCCAAACGGGCTTTCTCCGTGTAATAGTCAATCCCCCCGCCGGGGAGGTGGCAGTCAATGCAATGGGTCACCACACCGCTCTTGGTGGTGTAATGCGGCGACCGAATCCAAGTTTGCGTGGCGTCCGGATGGGCATGGCAAGCCTGGTCGCAGAACTTGTCAGAGGATGTCGCGTCTACCCCCGCTTTGCCCGACAGAACGATCAAGATTCCGATGATCACCCCAGCCCCCAGCAGGCTGAGATTCCTGAAACGATGAGTCACTTTTTACGACCTCGATGGAAGAGCAAGTCGAAAGTCAAAACGCAAAAGTCAAAAGGCAAAAGTAGAAGCCCCCAGCGCAGCCGATCTCTCTTCAATCCGCCATTGGGATTTGCCTTTGACATTTGGCTTCTTGCGTTCGTCGTATTGAACTCGACTTGGTCCTTAGCTTTGACTTTTGCCTTTTGCGTTTTGACATTTGACTTGTCTTTGATTTTGTCTTGGTGCTGGGCCGCGGCACGATGCTGGAAAACCGCGTGAGGCAAAATACTTCCATTCTCCCCCTACCCGGCGAACCCATAAGGCCGATACGCCCGAAAGGGATTCAGCAACCCGAATTCCATCCGACAAGGGCATGAGGGAAAGCGCCGTGGCGAGCGCGTCAGCGGTGGTCGAATCCCTGGCGATCACGGTGGTGCTGCTCTCCCCTTCCAGCGCCCAGCCGGTTGCAGGATTGATAACGTGCGAATAACGATGGCCGTTGAGTTCCAAAAACTGATGCTCATCGCCGGAGGTGGAAACCGCAGCGGCGCCTAGCAGCAGCGTGCAAGGCGGACTCCCCGCATCCGCGTCGGCCGTGTCAATGCCGACTTTCCAGCCGGAATTTCCCGGCGGAGGTTCACCCACAACAACCTCTCCCCCTGCCACCACCATGGCGTGGTGGATCCCCTGTGATTGCAAGACGGCCAGCATTTGGTCTGCGGCATAACCCTTGCCGATGGCGCCAAGATCCAACATCATGCCGGGGCGCTTCAGGAATACGCTGTGGCGCGCCGGGTCCAGCTCGATGTTGCGGTAATCAACCAGAGATCTTGCCTTGGTTATTTCCCCAGGATCGGGCAAGCGTCCGGTTTTGCGGGCGGTGCGCCATAAATCAACCAACGGACCGATGCTGACGTCGAAGAGGCCGCGGGAAAGCTCCGAGGTCCACAGGGATTTGGCCAACACGTCGTAGAGGTCGCGGCTCACCGGGAATGGCGCTGTGACGCCCGCGCGCGACAGGCGCATCAGTTCGCTGTCGGCGCGGTAGTCGCTCATGATCTGTTCGAGTTCCTCGGCGCGAGCGAAGGCCGCCTCCGCCGCTTTTGACGCTTGAGCGCTCGACGCTGAATACAATTCGATGCGAAACATCGTCCCCATGCGGGGGAGGGAATACTCAAATCGCTTCAGGAGTGGGTTCGCCGCCAGAACGCCGGTGGGGGCAGGAAGGAAGCTGAGTCCCAGGGCCAAACATGCCAGCGTGATGCTGCGGGCTAAACAAACGATCGGGCGCTGGAGTAAGCGATTAATGGAATAATAGGGCAAATACAAATAAATACCTGCCAGTGCAATAACTGCCGGACGGCGAGAGGATCCGGGGCGAGGCCCAGAACCACTCGTCAACGCCTGACCTTTCAGGCTTTCTTAGCCGCGGCCGGCCGGGTGGAATCAAACCGCAACGCAGCCGCCTTCGAACCCCCTCCTCCCGGAGGCCACCACCGGAAAACACCATCTCCCGGAGGCGCATGATTTATCGCACAATCGTGTGCGTTTGCAAAGCCTTTTTGCCAAGGGGGAACCGGGAACACTCGCAGGGAGACCACAAATAGAGTATGGTGTCCCTCCGGAAGCAGGTGGGTAGGGCAGTGCGTCCATAAAGAAGGAAATTTTTTCCCAGACACCGAGCACGAAGGAGGGTCCCCAGCATGAGCAGGAGAATGGCCAGGCGAGAGTTCCTCCAGCGGAGTGGAATCGGCACGGCTGCGGCCGCCTTCTCCGCCGGTGATCCGCTGGGGGCGGCGGGCAAAGCCACGCCCACTCCCCGGCGGCTCAACGTGGTACACGTCATCGCGGATCAGCATCAGGCCGCTTGCACCGGCTACGAGGGTCACCCGCAAGTCATCACTCCCAACCTGAACCGGATGGCGGCAGTCGGCGTTCGATTCACGCGCGCTTACACGCAGAACCCCATTTGCACGCCCAGCCGCACCAGCATTCTCAGCGGTCAGTATTGCCATAACCACGGGTACTTTGGTCTTAATGGACCGGCTCCGCCCTACAACCTGCCCAGTTTCTTCTCCCATTTCCGCGCTTACGGATACCGGACGGCGGCGTTCGGGAAAATTCATACGCCGGACCAACCTCGGAATTGGCTGGCAGAGCACTGCGACTCGCTGGGCGATTGCTACCGGTACAAATCGAAGCCGCCCTATTTGTCGGATGAATACACCCGTTACTTGGAACAACGCGGCCTCCTCGATAAGGAGGACAGTGCCGCGTTGCCCGAGTTTCCCGGCGCCCAGCAGCACGAAGGGAGGCCTTCTCAACTCCCCTACGAGCACAGCGTGGAGGGCTGGACGGTCCAGAAGGCCATTCAGTTCATGGATTCCACCGGAAATAGACCGTTTTGTGTGCAAATCTCGCTGCCGCGCCCGCACGAGTGTTACACCCCCGACCAGCGATTCTGGAATATGTACCCTGACGATTTGAGTCTGCCCGCAACGCTTTATAACGATGCTTCGCACCGTCCCCCACATTTTCAGCGCATGGTGCAGTCCCTCAAGAAAATGAAATGGCTGATCGAGCCCAAGACCTTTGAGGCGGGGTGCCGTCGCGTGTGGCACGGCTACCTGGGATGCATCACGCAGGTTGATTACGCGCTCGGGCAAGTAATGGATTACCTGGAAAAAACCGGCAAGGCGGATCGCACCATCCTCATTTACGGCAGTGACCACGGCGCGTACGAAGGCACCTTCGGAGTTCCGGAAAAAGCGCCGGGAATCTGCTCGGAAGCGGTGTGCCGCGTGCCCGCAATCTGGCGCGTTCCGGGGATTACTCCGGCGGGCCATGTCTGCAACGAGCTTATAGAGAACGTCGACATTGCCCCCACCATCGCCTCCTTATGCGGGCTGCCTGCCATGGAGACGACCGATGGCAAAGACCTGAGCGACCTCCTGGCCGGCGATAATCGGCCGGTTCGCGAGGCCGCGGTCACAGAGAATCCCTGGAGCAAGGCGCTACGCTGGGGGTCGTGGAGGTTTGTCCACTACCCACTGGAGATGTTTGGCGCCGATGTGGGAGAACTTTACGACCTGGAAAAAGATCCCCTGGAGACGCAAAACCTTTACCATGATCCTTCCCGCCAGGACACGGTTCATGAGTGCCGGCGCCGTCTCTTCGAATGGCTTAATCGTACCACCCGCATCGTCACCGCCTGGCCTGCCCCCGGGGGAAAAGACTTCAGTGAAACTGTCGAAGACGGCAAGGAGACCAATAAATTGGGAGTGGAAGACCGCCTCCGGCGCGGGCAGCTGAACTATATTTAGAAGTTTGCTGAAGAGCAGGCAGCGTCGGTCCAGGTAAAAACTACCGCGCCAGTATACGCTTTCTCGGAGCAGTAAACACCTTCGAGCCGGCACTTTCCCGTTTACATCAGCAGAGCATTTCGCGTACATTGAACGCATGACTGTGGATACCATCAAAGAAGCGATCGCGGACCTTCCCCGAGACGAAAAGGCTCGTTTGGCTGCATGGCTCCTCCAGCAGGACAGTGAGGAATGGGACCGGCAAATCCAAGAAGACTTCTCACCTGGCGGCCACGGAATGGCGTTGCTGGAAGAGGCCAAGACTGACGTTATAAAGGGGCGGGTGAAGCCGATGGATGAGTTGCTGGCCGCGGCCAAAACTCGACGGCGCCGACCCAAACCCCAACCGTGACCACCTTACAATCTTCCGCCACGCCCCGCTTCTGGAAACTCTTTGCAGAACTTCCAGAACAGGTGCAAGACCTGGCGATTGAGAAATACGACCTTTTCAAAAAAATCCCCACCATCCCTCCCTTGGATTTCAAGCAAAAGGAAAGGTATGGGCAGTCGACGTTGGTCGAGCTTATCGAGCTATTGCCTTCAGGACTGAGAATCACCTCTGGTGGTTTTGGATTGGTAGCCACGAGGATTACAATAACATCCTGGACCGTGTGAAATAGGGTCGTAGTGTGGACCTGAGTGGCAGGTTCGCATCCCCAGGTTCGCGTCCGCGCTTGTTTTTTCCTGCCACGGGGTGTATACAACGCGGCGGTGAGTAGGCAAGTTGCCCCGCCCCAAGACCCAATAGATGGGATATCCCTAGGGCGCCTTGTAATTTAGGGAGGGTAATGATGCGAACAAGAATAATTGCCGCCAGTGCGATCGGACTGCTTATTTTGGCTATCGCCGGGATCGCGCAGAACGGCCCGACGCGTGGGCCGTCCACTCCTGAAGAGCGAGCGCGATTGGTGGCCATCGCGCATAAACTGGAAGCTGCACCCCTTGATGAAAGCCTCATTTCCGAACGCCAATGGGCGATTATGTGGCTCATCCAGGTTCCGGACCTGACCGTTAGTGTCTGTTCCAATGTGTTAGGAAAAGACTTTCTGCGGACCAAGTACAAGTATTCATCAAACGTGGTGGCCCAGCTCACTTTATCCAGCGCCGCATTCATCATTGAGCATCCCGATCAAGCAACTGACAAAGTTGCCGTGTATACCGCTGGCGCTGATGGTGCCCTGAAGGCCTATTCGGCAATTCTCAAAGATAATCCCAAGGCCAGGTATAAGGCGCTTGATGAAGCGGTGGAAAAACGAGAGCAGGGGCAACTTGCCGATTATGTGAGGGAAAATAGCAAAGGCTGCAAGTAATCCAGCCCGCCTCAAATGGTGGCGGTGCCCGAACTCTCGCGACTCAATTCGAAAATTCGCCCCTTTTGTCGCGTTGGAATAGCTTTCCAGCGCGGGCTTGTGTTACCATTTTCTCTGCGTTATGGTCATTCTCGCGCAACCTTACACCCTTGCTCGGAACGGGTTGCCATCGGGAGCAAAGCAACGAATTTGAAAGGACGGCTTTCTTATGTCTGGCCATTCTAAATGGGCGACCATTAAGCACAAGAAGGGCGCGGCGGACGCGCGCCGCGGGAAAATCTTCACCAAAATCATCAAGGAAATCTCGGTTGCCGCCCGCATCAGCGGGGGCGACCCGGATGCCAATCCTCGCCTGCGCACGGCGATTCTGGCGGCCAAGTCCGAGAACATGCCGGCGGACAACATCAAGCGCGCCATCCAGAAGGGTACCGGCGAGTTGCCCGGCACCATCATCGAGGAAGCAGTTTACGAGGCTTATGGGCCCGGCGGCACCGCCATGATCGTGGAGGTCACCACCGACAACAAGAACCGTACCACTTCCGAAATTCGCCATATCTTTGCCAAGCACGGCGGGGCGTTCGGCGCCTCCGTGGCTTGGATGTTCCACAAGAAGGGGTACGTGGTCGTGGAGAAAAACAAGGCGGACGAGGAAAAACTGCTGGAGATCATCACCGAGGCGGGCGCCGACGATATGAACGACGACGGCAGCAACTGGGAAATCCTCTCTGCACCGGAGAACTTCCACAATGTGGTGGAGCGCCTCAAAGCTGCGCAGATCACCCCCGCGGCGGCGGAAGTCTCCATGGTGCCGCAGAATTATGTGAAGCTCACAGGCAAGCAAGCCGACCAGATGCTGCGGCTGATGGAAGAATTGGAAGATCACGAAGACGTTTCGCACGTCTACGCCAACTTCGACATCGAAGAGGCGGAACTGCACGCGCTCACGCAGGACAGATAGCGGGCGGCGTGAATCCCCCCTGTGTTGGAAGGGGGAGCGTTGCGCCTGCGCCGCGGGCGGGTCCGGGATGATCCGGAAGGCCTGCCTTTTGGGGATTCTTCCCTATTCCCTAGGCGCAAAACCCTGCTCCCGTTGAAAACTTCGCGTGCGGACAGGCAGGGCGCCCTTTTTTGACATTTGAGGCCATGACTCGAGGAGGTAGTTTCACCATCACGTTTGGCTTCGAGGTTCGTCGAGTTTGCTCCCTTTGCCTGGCCGCAGCATTCCTTGCGATCCTTCCGGGGGTTTACAGTCTTCACGCACAGGTGACCCCCCCCGTCCCTCGGCTCACCTTTACCAAGACTCTTAAGGACAGTTTTCCGGAATACCTGGCGCTAAGTATTGATTCCAGCGGCAAGGGCACATACGACTCGCACAAACTCCAGGATCCCCCAACTCCTCGTCCTTTGCAGATCTCCACAGGCACGGCGGCGCAAATCTTTTCCCTGGTGGAGTCCCTGGATTACTTCCGCTCCCTCCGCCTTGAGAGCCGCCACAAAGTGGCGAACATGGGGTTGAAAACGCTGACCTACGAGGCCGGGGGGGAAATCAACAAGGTGCAATATAACTACACGGAGAACCGCACCGCCCAGCAGCTCACCGAAATCCTTGAGAAAATCGGCAATGTTGAGGAACGAATCGCCCAGCTTGAATATTCCATGAAGTATGACCACCTGAGCTTGCCTCAAACCTTGGGCGAAATCCAACAAGACCTGGACGACCACAACTTTGCCGAGGCCGCACTGTTGGTCCCCACACTGGAAAAAATCTCCACCAACTCCCACTATATGCACTTGGCTCAGTCCCGCGCGCAAGAGATCATGCAGCATATTCAAGAATATAAATAGCGCTTCCCGTGCGGCTGGGGCGAGTGAATTCAGGCGCGACTTTTGCCGCTCGTAGCAACCTTCGGGGTGTTTGACTCGTCTAGGTAAGTGTAAGGTAGGGATGGAGCCAACCGGCAAGCGGTAACGAGGTGGCCTATGAAACCCCGCACGCGTTTCTCCTTCGGAATCCTGGCATCAGGGTTTATCGCGCTGCTTACGGTAAATCCCGTTTGGGCGCAAAGTTACTCGCGCGCTCGCATCGTCCGTCTGAGTTTCGTCGAGGGCAACGTGACCGTGCAGCGGCCTGATGTGGAAGCGTGGGCTGAAGCGCCGGTTAACACTCCCCTTCAGGAAGGCTTCAAGATTTCTACCGGGGAAAACAGCTACGCCGAAATACAGTTTGAAAACGGCGGGACCATCCGGTTGGGGGAGCTTGGCCTGCTAGACTTCACGAAGTTGGAACTGGCTCCCGATGGCGGCAAGTTCAATCAAGTGGACCTTCGCCAGGGTTACGCCACATTTCACCCTGTTTCTTCTGACCGAGGGGATTCCCTGCAAGTGGGCACGCCGAACGGCACGCTCATCGCCCAAGGCGGCACGCGGTTCCGTGTGGATTTGGACCAGGGCCTGGAGCGTGTGGAAGTTTTTAATGGCTCGGTGGAAGTGCAAAGTAACCTGGGCGCCATGACGATTGAGAAAGATTCCATACTGGTCATGCAGCCCGGCGCATCTGAACCGCTCATCGTTTCCCAGGGCATCACTAAAGATGACTGGGATCAATGGGTGGATGATCGCGAGAGTCGCATGAATGTGCCGCCCACCGGTCCCTCGCCGAGCAGCGACGAGGGCGACGCGGCGGAGGCCACTTACGGGTGGGCCGACCTCTCGCAATACGGCAGTTGGTCAAACGTCCCGGGGGCGGGTTACGGTTGGACTCCCACTACGGTCAGCACCGGTTGGGCGCCTTACTCCACCGGTCAGTGGTGCTGGTACCCGGGGTGGGGCTATACCTGGATTGGCGCTGAACCGTGGGGCTGGTTGCCTTATCACTATGGCGGGTGGGAATTCATTCCAGGAAGAGGTTGGGTATGGTTCCCGGGCAGCTTCCGGACGTGGTCTCCAAGCCAAGTCACGTGGTTCCACGGCCCCAATTGGGTCGGCTGGATTCCCCGGACACGCCGGAAAGACGGCGCCATCGCCTGCGGCAATAATTGCGGCGGTGGGGTAGTGAGTGCCTCAACCTTCCAACGCGGAGGGCTGTTGAGCTCCAAGTTTATGCTGCCCTTGGACCCCACCACGGGAGAAAGGGTCAAGACGCCGGGAATTATCCCCTCGATGGCGGCCAAGCTGACGGGGCCGGCGGTTTCATATCCCGCCGCGCAGAGCCAAGGCTTCCAGGGGAACCCAGCACACGCTCCGATGAGAGCGGGCATTCCAAACCCGGTAACCACCACGCCACACGTCGGCGCGGTAACACCGAATTCGACGGTCGTCTTCGACCCTCAGCAGGATCGCAACGTTAACGGCCGGCGTGTAATGACGCCTCAGCAATCGTCGGCCTCGCCAGCAGGGGCGGGCGCTTCCGCCACCCCGGCGGCGAATCCTGGACTGATCCAACCGGTGCCCATTGGGAGCCGCGAGCCGAGTGGGCGACCCGCAGAGAATCAAGGATTCCCGAACCCGACGGGGTATTCTTTCGCCAAGCAAGGGCCTTCCGGACCCAATAGCAATCCCTCCGGAAGTCGACCAACCGGAAGCGCAGGCCCAGCCGGAGGAAGCCATATTGGCGGCGGAGCACCCACGGGAGGTCATTCCGGTTCTGCCCCAGCCGGCGGAGGACACACCGGAGGCGGACACCGCTGATCGCTGAAAGGTTGATTCTTCGGACGCAGTTGGGGTTCAACCTGCTTCTAACTTGATGAACAGAGGGCGCGCTCATCCATGTACAAAGGGTGAGCGCGCCTTCGCATTTTCAGGAAATCACCATGCCTGCGTAACCTACCACCGCGCCGCGGTCGCCACTGGTGTCAGCCGAGGTGGCATAGCGGACCAGTTCCGCTTGGGTTGCACCCAGGTCCTTGACCGCGGTGAGCATGGCCACGGCGGGACCGTAGCCGCACATGGAAATATCTTCTTTGTGAATGACCTCATATAAGCCCGTGGGATCCAGTGCCAGAATCTGGTCAATGGCTTTGTGGTCCTTGATCCGCGTGACGTCATCGGGCTCGTAGTGGTTCATATCGCTGGAAGCGACGATCAACACTGGGCCCGCTGAACTCTTCAGAGCCTGAGCCATCCCATGCCCCAGCGCTTCCAGAGACGCATAGCGGCTTACGCCAATGGCGATGGGAACGAAGGTGAAGGCGCCCACGCTGCGCTGCAAGAAGGGAAGCTCGACTTCAATGGCGTGCTCATCTTCGTGAGCCCTGGCGTCTTCCATCAGCAGATGGCAGGAATGTTGCAGGCTTCCGGCCAATTCAGTGTCAATGGGCACGCCGCCCAGGGGCGTCAGCCACTCGCCTTTTGACATGATCGCCAGGGGCGCGCCCCGTCCCGTGTGATTTGGACAAAGGATGATGTAAGTCGCGCGCGCGGGCAGTCGCTGAAACACTGCCCCCGCCACATGGCCGGAATACATGTAACCGGCATGGGGAACCATGCAGCCCAAGGGCGCTTCCGTCTTCTTCGGCCGAGGCACATCCGCAGCGAGGTATTGGTCGAGCTGGCGCTTGAGAACTTCAGGTTTGGCGGGATAAAAGCGCCCCGCTACGGCCGGGCGTCGGACTGCGGGCGTTTCCATGGGTGAATCCTAAGCTTCACCCCGCATGGGTGTCAAGTGAGCTATGCCCGAGAGCGACAGCGGGCAGTAGGCAGAAAGCAGAAGACAGAAGGCAGTAGGCAGAAAGCAGTAACACGTTCGGAGCTGGATTCTGGCATTTTCTGGCAGGATATTTTGGAGCACCTTGGTTCCGCCCTGTGTTTACGCGCCCGCAAGGGCAGTTCAGAATTGTTCCAACTTTCCTGTTTGGTTCCGGCTACGCCGGGTCAGGCAGAAGGCAGCAGGTGCCACTCTCACGAGGGCAGTCTCCCACTTTCTGCCTATCGCCTTGTGAAATGGCGTGAAGGAATCTCTGGGAGAGCAAAAGTGTTTCGCGCCAAGGCGCAAAGTCGAAGAAAATGCTAAGAAAACAGAGCGGCTGCACTTTGCGCGTCTTGACTCCATTGCATGAGATTGTTTATTTTTTGACGGGTTGTGATTACCGGGCCTCTCTGTTCATCGCTTCCTGCCTACCGCCTACTGCCTACTGCTTTCTGCCTACTTTCCCTTATTCGAGGGCGCCGTGTCCGGCATGTAGATATGGAACTCCCCCGGCGGGTGCGTGTGCTCGAATTGTATCGTGGTGTGATGTATTCCGAATTCATGGGCCAACACTTCGCTGATCTGGTGCGCGATCTGCTCGCTTTCCGAGGTGGGCATGTCCAAAACGTGGACGTGGCAGGAGAGGGCCTGGGAATTGGACCCCAGGCACCAGACGTGCACGTCATGAACTTCCTTAACGCCTTCCACGCGGAGCATGGCGGCCGCCACGCGTTCCAGGCTCATGCCCTTGGGCAGGCTTTCCATGAGGATGTTCACGGAGTCGGAGATGATTCCCAGCGCCGACCACAGGATCAATGCCGCAATCAAGAATCCCAGGACAGGGTCAATAATCGTTTGCCCGGTCACCCGAATCACCCAGGCGCCGGCGATGATCGCCACGTTGGAAAGCGCGTCGCCCAGGTTGTGGATAAACACTGAGCGCAGGTTCAGGTCGCTGCGTTCGCCCAACAAGCCCCAGGAGATTCCGCCATTCACAACCAGCGCGATGAGGCCGACTACCAGCATGGCGCCGGAGGCCACCGGCTCCGGATGCACGATGCGCTGGTAACCTTCATAGCCAAGATAAATCGCCACCGCCACCAGCAGCAGGGCGTTTACGAAGGCTACCAGGACGCCCGCCCGTTGATACCCAAAGGTCTTCTGGCGGTCGGGGGGCCGGCGCTCGAAATAGAGGGCAATCCAGGAGAGGATCAGCGAGGGGATGTCGGTCAGGTTGTGCCATCCATCACTCACCAGGGCCAGGCTGTGCGACAGGCGCCCGACGACGAGCTCCGTGGCCACCAGAGCTAGCGTCGCCACCAGCGCGATTCTTACCACCCAAGTCGCCGACTGCCCATGATGGTGATGCTGGTGGTGTGAATGCACGATGCTCTCTGCGCCCTTCCGGTTCATCGCGCCAGGGCGGTGCGATGGCGTCCCGATCCCATCGGAATGGCGGCCCTTGCCCAGGCGCGTTTTTCCGTAGCCGGGGTTAGACCAGCTTGGCCGTCAAGCTGATCTGTGCGGCCGCCAGCACCTTGGACACCGGGCAGCCTTTCTTGGCGTCGTCGGCGAACTTCGCAAAGGTCGCGGCGTCGATGCCGGGGATCTGCGCTTCCGTGTTGAGCTCAATCCGGGTGATGCTGAAACCCTCGCCGACTTTCTCCAGATGCACCGTGGCCGTGGTGTGAATGCGCGTGGGAGTAAAGCCTCCCTTGCCCAATCCGGCGGAAAGGGCCATGGAAAAGCACCCGGCGTGCGCCGCGGCAATCAACTCCTCGGGATTAGTGCCCGTGCCGCTCTCAAACCTGGAGGCGAACGAATACGGCCCTTCGTAAGCGCCGCTTCCCAGCTTCATCGTTCCTTTGCCATGAAGAAGATCGCCCTTCCATTCCGCTTCTGAAGTCCGTGCTGCCATGCTGTTTTTCTCCTTCGATGAGATGTTGAGTTTATCGCTCGCCGGGGATGAAGCCATGATGCGCGCAGCCCTGCCCGCACTTCGCAATCGCGCTCATGGAATTCAACCCTGACGGCTCAGTATAACATTTTCGGCGGCGTCGGTCGCACTCGGGATCGGACGATCGGGCCATCGGGTCCTCAAGCCATCGGACTCGAAGTACGACCTCGTGTTGAAAAACCTGCGCGGGTGGTAAGCTATGCGGCTCAATTCGGACCCGCCCGTGCAATCTGCCGGGCGGGCGGGGAATTTGTCCAGGCGGTGCAGTGCAGCAATTGAGGAGGTATCATGAAGAACATTCTTTCGCGCCGGAACTTCCTTCGCGAGGCGGGCGGGGCCGTGAGTCTTTCCTGGGGAGGGCTGTGGATATTTGCCGGGCCCCTCAATGCCGCGGACGAGGCCGCGTCCCGAACGCTCGCTCCTTCTTCTCAGCCCTTCATCTACGGGACGACAATCTACCGGCCGCCCAATCCTCCCGCCTCGATGCGGCGGGAAATGCTGAAGGCCATCGCGCAGAAGTACCAATTCAATATCGTGCGCATTTATCCCCCGTGGGTTTATTACCATCCGGCGCCTGACCGTTTTGTTTTCGACGACCTGGAAGAAGTCATGAAGTACTGCGACGAATTCGGGTTGCGTGTTCTGATGGGGATCGTCACCGAAGAAGCGCCCTACTGGCTGGAAAGTGCGCACCCCGAAACTCGCTATGTGGATGCGAAAGGAAACCCGCAGCGGCTCAGCGACAGTTCCAATAACGTGAGCGGTGGGTGGCCCGGGCTTTGCCTGGATTGGGAACCGGTGCAGCAGGCCGCCCAGCGCTTCATCCGGGAACTCATCAAGGTGGTGGCGCCTCACCCCTCGATGTATGCGTACGATTGCTGGAACGAAGCGCACATTGAGCCGGCGTGGGCACGCAACATTTGGGCTCAACCCCAGGAAACTTTGTTTTGCTACTGCGATCAAACCATCGCGAAGTTTCGCCGCTGGCTGGAACACCGCTACGGAAGCCTCGAAGCGCTCAACGAGGCATGGGTGCGGCGCTATGGCGATTGGAAGGAGGTGGATCCCCCTCGCGCCATAAGCACGTACACCGACTGGGTTGACTGGAGAGACTACATCATTGACCGGACCACCTGGGAGTTGCAGTTTCGGGTGGAGGCCATCAGCGCGGCTGACCCTCACCATCTCCGCGAATGTCATGCGGGGACCGTGCCGCCCGTCGGATCGGTCACCACGACCGCCTTCAATGGCTGGCGCCTGGCGGAGTGCGTGCAAGCCTGGGGACTCTCCACCTTCCCCCGCTGGAGCAACATCCCGCCCTTCCTCGGCGCCGCCCGGATTGAGGTGACGCGCTCGCAGGCCGCCGGCAAACCCTTTTGGATGACGGAACTCCAGGGCGGGCACGGCAGCGGCGGACTGGTGCAGAGCCCGCACATGCGGCCCCGCGACATCCGCTTGTGGAATTGGCTGGGCGTCGCCGCGGGCGCCACGGGAATCATCTACTGGGCTTACCACGCGGAAGCTACCGGCACCGAGGCCATGGGATTTGGTTTGGTTGACCGCGACGGCTCCGAGACCGAACGCGTTCGGGAAGCGGCGCGGAATAATCGCCTGATCCAGGCGCATTGGGATATTTTGCAGGACTACCAGCCGAAACCCCAGGTGGCCCTCCTCACCGACCAGGACAACGCCATTCTGACTTACGCGATGTCGGGTAAAGAAGATGCTTCCACACTTTCTTTCCAGGGTTACTACAAAGCCCTGTGGAATATGGACCAGTGGGTGGATTTCATTGAGCCCCGCAGCTTGGGCCAAGCTCATTACAAAGTGGTGATTGCGCCGTGGCACCTGATCGGCAAAAAGGAGACGTGCCAACAACTCCTCCGCTACGTGGAAAACGGCGGGACCCTCATCCTGGAGACATCCTTTGGCCTCTTTGACGAGCGCTGCTTCTACAATCCGGTGATTCCGCCCTGGGGCCTGGCAGAAGCGTTTGGATATCGCGAGAAGGAGAACTACTATGTACGCCCCCGGGCCGAGGCGGGCTCCGTGGTGCGCCCTCCGGCGGAAATGATCAACTACGAGCCGGACATCCAGTTCTCGCTGCCCTTGCCCGTCCAAGTGCGGGCCAACACCTACCTAACCCCCATTGAGATTAGTTCCGCCATGCCCATTGCCACCTGCATGGATCTTACCGTGGGCGCTAAAAAGAAGCTGGGCAAAGGTGAAATCTATTACTTCGGAACGAACCTGGGCGCGAGCATCGCCGTGGGAAATAATGCGGGAATTGATCTGCTGCGAGCCATCATCACACCGGCCGCGCCCCCGCCCGTCAGTTCCACCAAGCTGCGGCCGCGGCTGATCGAAGGGTCCAAGCGCAGTCTGCTGGCCGTGTTCAACGACACGCCGCAAGACCAAACCGAAAACCTTGTGCTCCCCGCGCAGTATCATCGGGCCACCGACATTCACAGTCAAAAAATCCAGACCTGGGAAAATGGCGCGCTGCAAGTGAGCGTTTCCTACGAGGATGCGCTGGTGCTGCTGCTGGAGTGACGTGGAAAAAGTGTAGCGCAGACCTGACGTGCTCAAGCCACCAGCACGATTTTTCCATATGCGCCGGGCTCCATGACGGCGCGGTGGGCCTGGGCCGCTTCGGCCAGGGGCAGCTCCTTTCCCACCACGGGGCGCAGCGATCCATTTTCGAGGCCGGCCACAATGCCGGCGTGAATGCTCGCCAATTCCTGGCGGCTGGCGTTAAACAGCACCATTCCCAAGACTGCGGCGTCGCGGCGCATGATTTCGCGCGGGTTGATCTCAATGTTGCCGCGATTGCCGATCACCACCACTCGCCCCTTGGGAGCAAGGACGGCAAGGTCTTTGGCCAGGTTCACGTTGGCCAGCATCTCCAGAATCACATCCACGCCACGTCCCCCTGTGAGCTTCATCAATTCGTCGAGATAACCCGGGGCATGATGGTCGAGCACGTGATGCGCGCCTTGCAAGGCCACGAGCGCGCGCCCGCGCTCCGTGCCGCCCGTGCCGATCACTGTCAATCCGCCCGCCCGCGCCAATTGCACGCCCGCCACCCCTACGCCGCCGCTCGCGCCGTGGATCAAAACCGTCTCGGCCGGCTGGGCGTGCGCGATCTGGAACAAGGCGCGAAAGGCCGTGGCGTAAGGAACGTTAACGCCTGCGCCCTGAGCGAAAGTCACGTTGGGCGGCAGCGGATGCACCTGCCACGCTTCCGCCAAAGTCTGTTCCGCATAGGCGCCGGTGAGCGTTCCACCCGTGTAAACGCGGTCACCCGGCTTAAAGCCCCCGACGCCCTCTCCCACCGACTCCACAATCCCCGCCGCATCGCTCCCCGGCGTGTAAGGAAGCGGCGGCTTGATGGCATAGGTTCCCAGGCGCATGTAGGCGTCATAAGGATTCACGCCTGCCGCCTTCACCCGCACCACCACTTGCCCCGCATGGGCTTGAAGATCAGGGACGTCTTCCAACTTCAGCACCTCCGGACCGCCGAATTCGTGTACGCGTATGGCTTTCATTGTCGCCTCCTCTAGTTCTTCAGTCCCGATTTCAGCGCCGCGACTCGCGCCACGGCGGACCAATCCAAGTCTGCTAATCCCAGCGCGATGCCGCTAATCATATTATCGCGAATCAGGCTGGCGACGGGCAGGGGTGCCGCCGCCTCGTCGGCAGCCGCCATAATCAAACGAATGTCTTTCAGGCCCAGGCGCAGTTTGAACCCGGCGGGTTCGTAACGCTGCTCGGCCATAATCTTCCCGTAGTTATCATAGATCGGCGATTGAAAGAACGGGCCCACCATGATTTCAAGAAAAGTCGCCGGGTCGACGCCGGATTTACGTAAAAGGGCGAAGGCTTCGCCTAAGGTCTCCAGCATGGATGCGATCAGGAAATTCCCCGCGAGTTTCGCGGTGTTGGCGGCAGGGGGCTCGGGACCGATCACGAAGAGTTTGCGGCCGATCGCTTCGAGCGCCGGGCGGCAGCGTTGCACCGCTTCCGGCGGACCCGCCGCCACCACGACCAGTTGCCCCGCCTGGGCTGCGTCCGGACGCCCGAAAACCGTAGCGGCAACAAAAAGCTGCCCGCGTTGCCGGTGAGCCTCGACGAGGCGGCGAGAGAGATTCGTGCTGATCGTGCTGTGGGAAACATGGACACCGCCGCGGGGCAGGCCCTCCAGAATGCCGTGTTCGCCGAACACCACTCCTTCCACAGCGGCGTCATCGGCCAACATGCTGGCGACCACTCCGGCGGTACACGCCGCCGCCGGCGTATCCGCCACGCTTGCACCCTGACCCACCAACGCCTCGGCGCGGCTGCGGGTGCGATTGTATATCTTCAACGCGTGACCCGCCTTGATCAGATTGCGCGCCATCGGCTCGCCCATTCCCCCCAAGCCTATGAATCCCATTTCCATGGTGTATGCTCCTTGTGGATCCCATTACCAATTTACCACCAGTACCCGGCAGCGTGCCGGTTTCTGTTCTCTACCTTACGGAAGGGAATGGGATGTGGATGCTTCGCACGCTCGCGCAGTTACTTTAAGCGAGGCACTTAGGGTAAAATACGAAGTTCAAGGGTCTCGAACACCGGGAACATCGCCGGTGATTCAACCCCGGCAGGAAAACACGAATGCGCATGGCATCATCAGGGGAAGGCCGGACCGGGAAAGCAGTGGGGAAGTGGAAAGCTCTTCCTGCCATCCTGGCACTGGCCGCCATCGCCGCAGGGGCACGACCCCTTCGCGTTTCGGCTCAACAAGCCATACCCCCGGCTGCGCCCGGCGCGCCCCCCGCAGCGGGGAACACCGCGCATCCAGAGCAAAGCGCCCCTCCATCGCGAGCCACTATTAAGACCACGGTCGAACTCGTCACCGTCCCCGTTACCGCGATCAACAAACGTGGGCAGCAAGTCATTGATCTCAACAAGGAAGATTTCCAGGTATTTGAAGACGGTGTGGAGCAACCCATCCGCAGCCTCGAGCGGGAAACGAGCACTCCGCTCCGCATCGGATTGATCCTCGACGCCAGCAATAGCGCGCGCAGCCGTTTATCGTATGAAAAGGATGCGGCCAGCGAGTTTATTTACATGGTCCTCCGCAACGGCGGCACGAAGAACCAGATATTCCTCCAGACCTTCGACGCTACCAGTTCGATCAACCAGGATTTTACCAATGACCCGGACGTGCTGAATGACAAGGTCCAGGAACTCAAATCGGGCGGAGGCAAAGCCCTTTACGATGCCATCTATTTTGCCTGCCGGGAGAAAATGCGCAAGACCGGCTCACCGGAAGACGTGCGGCGGATCTTAGTCGTCATGAGCGATGGCTTGGATGTTCAGAGCCAGCACACGCTGGACCAAACCGTTTCCATGGCGCGCATAACCGAAACCATGATCTATACTGTCGGCACCGCCGCTTACGGCTACTCGAATCCCGGAGACAAACTTCTCGAAGACCTCTCCTCCCAAACCGGTGGCGCCCCATTTTTCCCCTTGCGCGAATCCCCGGGCACAGACCTGGAGACGGGTTACCTTTCCCATGGTCAAATCGGCGAAACTTCCCAAAACAAAGGTTTAGGGGCGGAAACGGGGAAGTTTTCTGCGGAGCGATTGGTGCAACTGGCTGATGCATTGCAAAACATCGGCCGGGAATTGGACGAACAATACACGATCACCTATAAGCCGTTGCGGAGCGCCCTCGACGGGACTTACCGTTCCATTAAAGTGGTGACCACCCACAAAGGTACCACTTTGCGATGGAAGCCGGGGTACTTTGCCACGGCGGAGTGACGGGCGCTTGCGCCGGTTCCCTTGCGAAAATCTTTTGCGGCCGACCGGGAGCAGTGCCCCCTTTGCACTTTGAACTGGAGAACCCCGTGAGCGACGCTCTCACCCTGCTGACAACACTCCGCGACCGGCGAGTGATCGATCTCAGCCAAACGTTGGAAGAACACATGCCGCATTTTCCCACCCACTCGATGTTCTTCCACAACCTTTGGAGTTCCTATGAGCACGGGGGCCGCTCACTCCATTACCTGCTGGTGATGCACGAGCATAATGGGACGCATGTGGATGCTCCCGCCCACTTCCTCAGCAATGCCCAGCCGGAAGCCCACGTGACGATCGAGCGAGTGCCCCTGACCCAATTGATGGGGCGCGGAGTGCGAGTGGATTGCCGCGGCATAAAAGCGGGTGAGTACGTTTCGGAAAGCCGGCTGCGCGAATGGGAGAGTCAGCACGGCCCGCTCCAGGCCGGAGACATTGTCCTGTTCGATTTTGGTTGGGCGGCAAATTGGGGGCTGCGCCCGAACCATCAGCGCTATGTTGAAAACTGGCCGGGTGTCGGCATGGACGCGGCGGAGTATCTTCTCTCAAAACCGGCCGCCGCCCTCGGCGTGGATACTCTCTCCCCTGACCCACCGGAGGCGCTCCGCACGCGGCCCATCCATCCCGTTGTCCTGGAAAAGCAAGTCTTGATCATTGAGAATCTGTGCAATCTGGATCAGCTCCCGGATTTCTTCCTCTTTCTCGCCTTCCCGCTCAAAATTCGCCAGGGGTCCGGCTCGCCCCTTCGCGCCGTGGCCCTGGTTTAGATCGGGCCTATCATTGCGCTTCCACCAGCAACTCGCCGTTTTCGATGTGCACGTCCTTGATGAATTCAGGGAGCCGCAAGCGCTCGCGCGTCTGCGGAGAGTCAAACTGTCTTTCGAGGAGGTGGCGGAAGGCCATCGCGGGAATCGGTAAACTTCCCAATTTCGCGGAAGAGGGCTGAATCTGCAGCCTGCCATCGGCGACGCCCAGCGTGCCTGTTATGGTCAGGTAGAGTTCTTTGCCGCTCGCATCCAAGGTGAAGACTCCTGCAAACCCGTCGCCTTCCAATTGCACGGAAGCTGCCTTGAGCACGACGGCCCCTCCGGCGGGCCGATTTTCGTCGAGACCCTGCTGCAACTTTGAAGTCAACTCGGTTTCTGTGATGTGGGCGGTCCGGGCAACGCCTTGCTGGTGCGCTTGCACGAGGGACGAGATCTTTTCATCGAAGGATTTTACGTCCTGCGCACTCGCCGGAACCAGCGTGGCGCTGGGCGCCCGCAACGCCATCAGCAAGGCGAAGAGCGTGAGAGCGAGAATGCTCACGGAAATAATCCGGGAAACCTTTTTCGCCATTCCGGGCCTCTCCCCTCGGGAAGTGTTCCCATTTCAACTATTCGCGGGCGGCCGCCCGCGAGGCCAATAGGAGTGTCAACACAGAGCCGGCCAGATATGCCAGACTGAGTAGACCAAACGCATATCGGAAGTCGTTCGTGCGATGGTAGACAAACCCGACGGCGAGCGGGCCGAAGTACCCTCCCAGGTTGCCCAGAGCATTGATCAACCCCATTGCGGACCCCGAAATCGAGCGGGGCAGAGTTTCCGTCGGGATTGCCCAGAACGGGCCCAGCATCCCATAGGTTCCCGCGCCCACCAGGGAGATGGCGGCAAAACTCCAGGTGGGGAAGTGGCCCGTAAGAAGGGTGCAAGCCATCATGCAAGCGCCGCCCCAAGCCAGCCCAAAAGCCACGTGGCCGCGCCGCTCGCGCCGCTTGTCGGAATGGCGCGAAAGAAGGACCATGCCTATCGCCGTCACCATGTAAGGGATCGCATAAAGGACGCCCACCAGCAGGTTACTCATCTTCCGCGCATTTCCGAGCGCCGAGGGAAGCCAAAACAAGTAGCCGTAATTTCCCACGGTCTGCATCAGGTAAATTCCAACCATGAGCAGCACGGTGGGGTTGAGCAGAGCCTGCAAAAACGGAGCCGGCTGGGCAGCATCGAGTTCGCGGGACTCTTCGTGGAGGGTAACTTCAAGATAGTCGCGCTCCTCGGCGGAAATCCATTGTGCCTTCCGGGGATTATCAGCCACAAAGATCCACCAAACGATCAGCCAAAAGAAAGGAAAGGCGCCCTCGGAAATCAGCAATACCCGCCAGTTCCATCGGCCCAAAATCCATCCCGAAAGGGGAGAGGAAACGATTACCGCGATGGGAAGGCAGAGCATCCAGTAGGCATTGGCGCGCGCGCGTTCCCCTCGGGGGAACCAGTGCGAGAGCAGCACCAACACGGCGGGCCATACCCCTCCCTCCGCTACACCCAGCAAAAAGCGCATCACCAGGAATTGGTGCCAGGTCTGGACCAAGCCGCAGGCAACAGAACATAGGCCCCAGGCGACCAGCAAGATGGCGACGAACCGTTTGGCGCTCCAGCGTTGCGCCAGATGCCCGCCGGGTATTTGGAGCAGCACGTATCCCCAGAAGAAAACTCCCGCGGCGCCGCCGGCCTGCGTAGGGTTCATGTGGAGCGCGCGGCTCATGGAGGGGAGAGCCAACGAGACATTGGTCCGGTCGATGAAAGCGATCGTGTACATGATGAAGGCGACCGGGATGATGTGCAGCCAGCGTTGGGAGTCCATGCGCGTGGGGAGCAGTCTAAACTCCGTGACCTCGAAACCGACCTCGGGCCTGCAAGGCGCCGGCGATGACAGTGTAGGGGCCGGCGGCGCTGGCCCTCGGCCGAACGCCGTTCGGCCCTACGAAGCATTGCAGGGTCAGGCGCAACTTCCTTCCCCCTGCGCAGTTAACCTTGAGCCCGCGTTCGAGGCGGCAGGATACCAGCAACCATGGGGTCGGTGCAATGCGGGGCAGAATTCGCTAAGGCTTCACGCCCAATTTGCGCAGGAAGGTCATCATCGGGCACCAGTTGGTAAACGCCGACTGGAGCAGATTGAGTCCTACGAAAGCTGTAAAGAGATACCACTTGGGATTTACCCAGTAACCCAGGGCCAGGGAAGCCAGAACAAAGGCTCCGGCAATCATTCGTAACCACCGATTCAAATCCATTATTTGTCCCCCGCAGTCAAAATTCGAAAATCGAAAATCGAAAATCGCGGCGAGTTTCGAATTTCGAGTTTCGCTTTTCGTCATGCCACTACGTTACCACTGGGATTTCTTTTCTCCTCGCCCTGCGCGTTGAGGTAGTAGAGCACTGGCACCGCCATGCGCGAAAGAAATGTAGATGCTACCTCGCCCGCCATCAAAGAAATTGCGAGCCCCTGGAAGATGGGGTCAAAGAGAATCACGAATGCCCCCACGACTACCGCCGCCGCTGTCAACAGCATGGGCCGGAAGCGGATGGCGCCTGCGTCCACCACGGCCTGGGCCAGCGGCATACCTTGTTTGCGGCGCAGTTCGATGAAGTCCACCAGGATGATGGAATTGCGCACGATGATGCCCGCGCCGGCGATGAAGCCGATGATGGTCGTCGCCGTTAGGAACGCGCCCATCAGGGCGTGCGCGGGAATGATTCCGATCAGGGTGAGCGGAATCGGCGCCATGATCACCAGCGGTATGCGGAAGGATTGGAACCACGCTACGACGATGACATAAATGAGCACCAGCACGACCGCGAAGGCAAACCCCAGGTCGCGGAAAACTTCATAGGTGATGTGCCACTCGCCATCCCACTTCATGCTTACTTGGTCCGTGAGGAACGGCAGGTGCGTGGCATAGCGCTCAATGGAGTAGCCGCCCGGGCCGTGAATGTTATCGAGGGACTTGGAGAGGCCGAGAATCGCATACACCGGGCTCTCCTCTTTCCCCGCCACGTCGCCTGTGACGTATACAACGCGCTTCAGGTTCTTGTGGTAGATGGAAGTCTCGATGACGCCGGTCTCCACACGGGTCAACTCGCCCAGCGGCACGAGCGCGCCGGAGGCCGACGCCACACGAATTTCACCGAGGCCGGCGAGGCTGCTGCGCTCGGCGCGCGGGATTTCCAGCACGATATCGACATCTTCTTTCTCTTTGGGCTGATGCGCCAGGCCGACGACCGCCCCGCTCGCGGCCAGGCGCAGGGTTTGCGCGATCTGGTCGGCGGAGACACCCGCCAGCGCCGCCTTCTCTTTATCCACCACAAAGCGGTATTGTGGCTGCGGGTCCTCCACGGTCCAATCCACGTCCACTACACCCGGAGTCTTCCTGAACTCGTCGCGAATTTGACGCGCGACCTCGATCTGTTGACGATACTCGGGACCATAAACCTCCGCCACCAGCGTCTGATACACCGGCGGGCCGGGCGGAATCTCCGCCACTTTCAGTTTGGCCCCGTATTTATTCCCGATGGGCACAATGGCATCACGTACGCGCTTGGAGATATCGTGACTTTGCGCGGAGCGCTGGTCTTTGGGGAGCAGGTTCACCTGAATGTCCGCCTTGTTTGCGCCTTGCCGCAAGAAGTAATGACGCACCAGCCCGTTGAAGTTATAAGGGCTGGCCGTGCCCGCGTACACTTGGTAATTGACCACCTCCGGTTCCTGCGCCGCGCGCCGCGCCACTTCGCGCGCCACGCGCGTCGTCTGTTCGAGCGTCGTCCCCTCCGGCATGTCGATGATGACCTGGAATTCGCTCTTGTTGTCGAAGGGAAGCATCTTGACGCGCACGATTTTCAGGAGCGGAAGGCTGAGCGCCAACAACAAAAGGAGCACCACTCCCACCAGGAACATGCTGCGCTTGCGAGCATTGACCAACAGGGGCATCATCAGCCGCCGGTAGAGACGCGTTGTCCAGCCTTCCTGGACTTCTCCTCCTTCCGCCTGTAGGGGCGCATGGCCATGCGCCCCTACATCCCCATGGCCGAGCATGCGCAGCGCCGCCCAGGGAGAAATCACGAAAGCAATGAAAAGCGAGAACAACATGGCGAGCGATGCGCCCACTGGGATGGGACGCATGTAAGGCCCCATCAATCCGCCCACAAACGCCATGGGCAGGATGGCAGCGATAACGGTCCAGGTGGCAAGAGTTGTGGGGTTTCCAACTTCGTCCACCGCCTCCACCGCGACGTCCGCCAGGGGGCGCCCCTTATTCTCCGGGAGGTGGAAGTGCCGGGTGATGTTCTCCACCACCACGATGGCGTCGTCCACCAGGATGCCGATGGAAAAGATCAGAGCGAAAAGGGTGACGCGGTTCAGCGTGTAGCCATTAATGTAATAGATGAACAAGGTCAGCGCCAGGGTGACCGGCACGGCAGCCAACACTACCATCGAGGACCGCCAGCCGAGCGCCAGGGCGATGAGCAGGGTTACGGACAGCGTAGCGAGCAGAAGGTGCTGCAACAATTCGTTCGATTTTTCCTGGGCCGTCTCGCCGTAGTTCCGCGTGACCGTGACCTCCACCCCAGCCGGAATCAAAGTACCTTTCAAGCTTTCGACTTTCTCCATAACATGTTTGGCCACCGCGACGGCGTTTTGGCCTTTCCGTTTGGAAACGGTGAGCGTAACCGCCGGCGACTCCCCCAGGGGGCTGGCCGATTTCACCTTGGCGCCGGCTAATTGCAACGTAGCGCCGCCCTTTAGGGCGGCACCTGCCGGGCTCAAGCCCGGCGCTACATTTTCTGCCTTGGCCCCCGCGCCGTAGCCGAAGAGCACGTAGGTCGCGGGTTCCTCGGGACCATCGCGAATCTCGGCGACATCGCGCAGATAGACCGGGTGGCTGGAGGAAACCCCCACCACCACGCGTCCCACGTCGTCTGCACTTCGAAGGAAGTCGCCTGTTTCCACGTCGTACTCTTGATTCGCCGCCGCGAACTCTCCGACTTGCAGGCGCTGGTTGGCGCGGTCAAGGGTGCCCATGAGCGCCGCTGGCGCAACCCCGTATCCCGCCATGCGATTAGGATCGAGCAGCACGCGAATTTGCCGGCGCTCGCCGCCGATTACCTGTGTTTGTGAAACATCGTCAATGCTCTTGATCTCACGATCGACTTCGCTGGCCACCCGCCGCAGCGTGTAACTGTCGTAACGATTGCTCCAGAAAGTGAGCGCCAGGATGGGAACGTCGTCGATCGAGCGGGGCTTGATGAGCGGCTTCGAGGCGCCGGGGGGAATCAGGTCGAAGTGCGAATAGAGCTTGTTGTAAAGCTTGATGATGGAGTCTTCTTCTTTTTCGCCCACCTTGAAGCGCACGATGGCCATGCTGAGCCCCGGCCGCGTTGTCGAGTAGATGTATTCGACGCCGGGGATTTCCCAGATGAGCTTTTCCATCGGAGTGGTGACGCGTTGCTCCACTTCTTGCGCGGTCGAGCCCGGCATTTCGACGAAAACGTCCATCATGGGAACGATGATTTGGGGCTCTTCTTCGCGGGGCGTCTGGAGCACGGCGAAGGCGCCTAGCAATATCGAAAACACCATGATGAGCGGGGTGAGCTTGGAGTTGATGAAGTAGTGGGCGATGCGCCCGGCGAATCCGAGCTGGCGCGTGCTCATAGACCCTCCACGCGCGCGCCGTCCCGCAAACGACCGATCTGGGAAACGGCCACCTTCTCTCCCGCCGCGACGCCGGACAGAATCTCCACGCGATTCCCGAAAGTCTTTCCCGTTTTTACCAGCCGGTATTCCACCAGGCCATCAGGTGTGACGACGAAAATCCCTTGCAACTCGCCGTGCTCGACCACCGCCGCGCTGGGTACCGCTAGCTCCTTTGCTTCGCCGATGGGAAAGCTCGCTTGTCCGTATTCGCCGGAACGGCAATTGCAATCGTGGGGAAGATCAATCTTCACCAGGAAGGTGTGACTGGTTACGTCCGCCGCCGGGACGACCTCGCCAATACGCCCTTCGAACTGGCCCTGTTCCGTCGTGACGGAGACGCTCTCACCGGATTTAGCGCTGGGGAGATACTCCTCCGGCAGGCTTGCTTCCAGGCGATAGCGTGCCGTGTCTTCCACCGTCAACAGGGGCGTGCCGGGCATCACCACCGTTCCTGCATCCAGCGATTTCGCCGTAATGAGGCCGTCGATGGGAGCCACAATGCGCGAGTAGCTGAGGTAGGTTTGCGCGGAATCCTGCTGCGAGCGTGCCTGCTGCTGGCGAGCCTGGATTTGTTGCTTTTTGGCTTCCATGGCGCGTTCGTTGGCGAGCGCCGCCTGGTAGCGCGCCTCCGCCCCATCGAATTCCTGGCGGCTCAGTGAGTTCTTGGCGAGCAAAGCCTTGTAGCGGTTGAAAGTCGCTTCCGCAAACTGCCGGTCGGCGGTGGCGGCTTGGAGCGCCTGGTCGACTTCCGCCTCCCCCTGGACCGCTTCGGTCACGCCCGCCTCGGCCCCTTGCACCTGGGCACGCGCGCTGCGGTCGTCGAGCACGGCAAGAAGCTGGCCGCGCTTGACGCGGTCGCCAGCCTGCACGCGGATCTCGCGGACAGTGCCGGCCATTTGGGCTGACAAAATGGCGGTGTTGGCAGAGCGGATGGCGCCGACGGCTTCGTAAACCTGGGGCGCGGACTCCAGGTGCACGATTTCGGTTTGTACTCCGGTGACCACCGGTGCGGGTTGTGCCGGACGTTTTTCACTGGAGCTGCAAGCGGTAAAAATGTCTGCTGCGACGGCGATCAGGAGCAGGGAACACATTCTCTTTCCAAACATGGGCATTTTGTCCTTTGGGACGGTGAAGATCTTTTTCGTGCCATGGTGGCTATTCATGGGCATTCATGGACTGTCCACAATGCGTTCGTAAATGACCCCCCTCACTTGGCAAATCCTAGCTACCGCGTGACGGCCGGCGAGTCAGACGCAAGCTCGCCGGTGGCCAGTTCCAAAGCGGCGTAGCTGAGGCGATAATCGAACAATGCGTTCAGGTAATTCTTCTGGGCGCTGGTGTGCGCGGTTTCGACTTGTAACAAGTCCGTGATGGTTGCCAAGCCCGCTTCATAGCGATTCTGGATGATGCGCAGACTTTCCTCGGCTTCCGACTGCGCCTGACGTGAGACCTCCACGCGCTGCTGCGCGGTGGTCAAGTTCAGGTAGGCCTCACGCACCTGAAGCTTGACAGCGGCCGCCATTTGCGCCAATTGGGCTTGCGCCTGGCTTTGGCGGTAGTGGGCAGCCGCAAGGCGAGCCCGGTTCGATCCGCCATCGAAAACATTGAAATTCAGACTGACACCGGCCGTCCAGTTGTTGCCGCCCCGAGTGAGAAACGTCTGGTTATCCTCTTCCCACGAGCTATACACGTTCAGCTTGGGCAGAAACTCAGCGCGGGCCATGCGTTGGCCGTTGGCGGCGCGCTCAACTCCCAGATCGGCTTCGCGAAGATCGGGCCGGCTCTTGAGAGCGTGTTGTTGGCGCTCGGCCAGCGTGCCGGCTTCAAAGCTGGATTCCTTCAGCCCCGACTCAATGGTGGTAGCGGCGTCCTCAGATAACCCCATGGCTACATTGAGCGCGGCATGGGCAAGGTCGATGGCGTTCTGCGCTTGCAACAAGTCCTCCTTCGCCTGGGCCAGTTGCACCTGTGCGCTCAGGAGGTCGGAGGGCACCGCTTGGCCTTCCTCCTGCCGTGCCGCGGCGCGATGCAGGTCCGACTGCGCTGACTTCACTGCCGCTTCTGCCACGCGTGCGTTCTCCCGGGCCAGGAGTTCATCCGTGTAGGCCTTCACGACATTGAAGATCACTTCCTGCCGCGTGCGCTGGCCATTTTCGCCGGCGCCCTGCGCGCTCAGTTTTGCGTCCTTGATTCGGCGGCCGGTCTGGCCGGCGTCGTACAAGGGCAGGGCAGCGGTGAATTGTGTGCGGAAAATATCGAGGGGTGGAGGGGTATTGAGAAGGTTCAAGGCAAAATCGCTCGTCGTGAATTGCCGCTCGGTCAGCAAACCGCCGAAAACGTAAACGGGATTATTGCCGCGCGTGAAACCTTCGGAAAAATCCACCCGCGGCAACCGCGCCGCTCGGGCTTCGGCAATTCCCTCATGCACCGCCTGGGCATAGGCAGCCGCTGCTTGCACGGTCGGATTCTTTTCGAGTGCAACGCGCACAGCATCCGCCAGCGTCAAGTTACGCGGTGGAGGTTCCGGCGTCTGACCGGCCACGACCCCAGAAAGGCAGAAAATTATTAGAAGTAATTGAACGAAGGGAGTGTGTCTCATCGGGCCGCCTCAAGTTTTTTACCGGGAGTTTTTTCCGAGTTGGGGCAAAAATGGTCGACGGTTGCGGAGGTCATGATCCCAGCCGAGCAGATGCGTTCTGGTTTTTAGAACTCTTGGGCCTGCGAGCATCTCCCTCCTCTCATGGGCATAAATGCAAATTGCAGGAAGAAGTAACAGAAAACTTTCGGGAGCATGCAGGGGGTACGCGCCGGACCGTCCGGGGAAGGATGCGATGCTGTTCCGATCCAGCAGAATCGCATTCTCAAGTGGGAAGTGCGATACTACCCATGACTCGCAATTTCAGGCCGTTTCGTTGGGGGAATGCACGGGGTGAACACTCAAATTGAACAAGCACTCGAAATCCTAAAGTCCGGGAATCGCCAGGATGCCGAGCGTGCCCTCGAAACCTTGCAAGGGGTCGTTTACGGATTTGGAATGAAGGTTTGTGGAAGTCACGAGGATGCTCAGGACACGGCGCAGGAAACCCTGATCCGCCTGGCACGACAGCTCAGAGAGTTTCCTGACGCGCGGGCGCTGTCAGTGTGGCTTTACAAAGTGGCCAAAACCCAGTGTTTGATGAGCCGCCGGAAGAGCAAGTTCGCCCCGGCGCAAATGCTCTCGCTGGATGCCTTGATGCCCAAGGATTCCGTCCTATCACCTGCGGGTACAAAAGCATGGCAGATAACGCCCGAAGAGATTGTCCTAAATCAGGAATTGCGAGGCAGGTTGGAAGAGGCCATCTTGGCCCTCCCCAAGCATTACCGTCTGGTCTTGATCCTTCGCGATATGGAACAGCTCGACACCCGGGAAGTAGCGGAGGTAATGGGCATTTCCGAAGAAACCACGAAGATGCGACTTCATCGGGCGCGCGTCTTTGTTCGCAATGCCCTGGTTGATTATGCTCGGCATCTCAGGGAAGGGAAGAGTGAAAGCCATGCCTGACCGGCGTTGCCAACACATCTTCGCCATGCTCTCGGACTACCTGAACGCCGAACTTCCGGTGAAGAGTTGCCGCGAGCTGGAGCGTCACCTGAAAGGTTGCGAGCCCTGCATCGCCTACCTCGAAAGCCTCAAGAAAACGGTGGAAGCTTGCCGCCGCTATCAAGTGCGCAAGATTCCCGCTCCCTCAAAGAAGGTCCGGGATGCTCTGCGGTTGGCTCTTCGGTGAGCTTTCGGCACACTCACGTGAATGCGCACCGAGGATGAAATTACAAAGCAGGATCCTTTACCCACGCTCCTTTGATGAAATCCTCGCTTAGGGCATCGACCGTGAACGCCTTCTGAAGTTCCGAGAGCTCTGCGTACCGGTGGCTAATCAGGGACTCCGCATCAATGCGTCCCTCTCGCACGTAATCCATGGAACGGCGATAAACGATGGGGGTTCCATCCGGATCGAATCCGCCGGAAGCGCCACAACTGGTTACCATATTGATCTCCATAAACTGAAACGGAACCATGCATCCAACATCCCTTCCCGTATGGCCGGATCCGTAATAAAGAAACGTTGCCTGATGCCGTACCACAAGGTGAATGAGGTCGAATACCGGCCCGGCGCCTGACGCCTCGATCAGGTAGTGGATCATTTCCCCATTCGTACGCTTCTTGATCTCGGGAGCCAAATTGCCGGTCCGCACGTCCAAGGGCGTGCCGCCCAGCTTCTCCGCCAGGGCCAGCCGGCTCGCCCGCATGTCAGTCACAAAGATCTGGCCATCGAATCGTTTGATGTTGCGGAGATATTGGATGAACAAGAGCCCACTGGGACCGGCGCCTGTGATCATGATGTTCCTGATGCGATGCCGACCCTCAAAGTCAAAGCGATTCTTGCTTCGCTCCATGCGGTCGCTGGCGTGGAGAACGCAAGCCAATGGTTCAATCACTGCGCCCATCGTCAGCGACACTCCCGCTGGCACCACCACCACGTTCGGTTCGGGGATGCTCACCAGCTCGGCAAAGGCCCCCGGCGGACCGGTGATTCCTAACTCTTCTAAACAGGCGCATTGGTGCGAATCGCCCGTTTCGCAATACTCACATAGCGGCACCCGGCCCTTGCTGTGGCAATTCAGGACCTGGTCAGCAATCACCCGGTCGCCGGGCTTACACTTTGTGACATCCTTCCCAACCGCTTCCACGGTGCCACACAACTCGTGTCCGAGGACTTGGGGCGACTGCGTTAAGGGAACCTGCTGGCCGTTCTGATCGCGATGATAATTCGCGAAGCCGTTGAAAATGTGCAGGTCGGTGCCGCAAATACCCACGGAGGCAATGCGAATCAAGACGTCCCGTGCTCCCATGACCGGCGCCGGAATTTCTCGAACTTCAAATCTTCGGACATCTTCCAGTACCAAAGCCTTCATCGCGTATTCTCCCCTTGCCGAGATGCCCTGTTTGCGGCTACGCCGTGCTGCGTCACCCGCGCATTTTCATCCACCGCAACTTGCCTGAACTCAAGCCACCTTCACGCCATAGCGTTCCGCGGTCTCCCGGATTTGGCGCCAGGTCTCGTCGTCCACAGAAATTCCATCCCTTTCTCGCCGTTCGCGCTCTTTCCGCTCGGGTTCGCCAGGAATGAGAATTTCGCTAAAGCCTTCTGCCAACTTACTGCTTTTAACATAGTCCACCAACTGGTCAACATCCTGGTCAAACGCCCCTCGGTCGCGAAACTGGGCGGGGTCCAGCAGCGTGGCCGTAAAGCTGTTTCCCACTCTCGTGGTTGAAGGCCGGCTACAGCCGGCGCCTGAAATCGCGCCGGCCAGGATATCGGTGGCCAGGCTCAGGCCAAACCCCTTGTGCCCCGCGAACGGAAGGAGTGCGCCTTGTGGCGGACCGATGAAATCCGCCGGTTTGGTGCTGGGGCGACCCTCCGAATCCAGGAGGCAGCCGGGTGGAACGGACTTCCCGCTGTTGTGTGCAATCGTGACCTTCCCGCCGGCGATGGCGCAAGTGGAGATATCAATAAGAATGGGAGGACTGGAAGATCGAGGAATGGCAATAGCAATGGGATTCGCCGAAAGCCGCCGTTCGCGGCCCCCCCACGGCGCTACCAGTTTGCCTCCTCCATGGGTATTTACAAACATAACCGCGGCCAAGCCGGCGCGCGCGGCCATGAGCGGGTAGTCACCGACTCGGCCGAGGTGGCAGCACTGGCTTACGGAAATTGTCACCGAGCCGGCACGCGATGCTTTCTTGATGCCGTATTCCATGGCCTGCCTGCCCACCACTTGCCCCCAGCCCCAGTGGCCGTCCATTACCGCAAAGGCCTCGGTCTCCTTGACGACTTCCAGGCGCGCGCCAATACTAATGAGCTTCTCTTCCATCCAAGCCACATACTCGGGGACGCGAACCACGCCGTGCGAATCATGCCCTTCGAGGTTTGCCTCGGCGAGGGCGTCTCCTACGATTCGCGCCTCCTCGGGCGTCGCGCCCGCCGCATGCAAAACATCCGTCGCGAGAGTGGCCAATTGGGCTGCCTTAAGAATGGGCATAGGTTTCTTCAAACCTCCAGAGCTATGGCGCGAACCGGTGAACCATCCCGGCCTGTAAATTTCAAGGGAAGAACCACGAAGTTGAAAACTTGGCTCTTAACGGCGGCAAGGTTGGTCAAGTTTTCGACAATGATGACGCCCTGACTTAAGAAAGCAACATGGACCGGGAAGGGTGCGCGGTCGACCGAGGGAAAATCCACGGCCACCAGGCGGACTCCGCAATCGACCAAAAACTGCGCGGCTTCCGGCGTAAACACGGGGTGGCTCGTGAAATACTCCGGCTTCCCCCATTGGTCGGACCAACCGGTATGAAGGACAATCCTCTGGAGTTCCCGAATCCTGGCTTCCTGAGGCTTGAGGTGCTGAACATCGATCGTCCCATTGACGAGAGTATTCCTCACATCAAGCATAAGGGCCTGACCGACGCATACCTCCAACGGAATCTGGTCAATGGTGATGCCATTTTCGAAGAAATGAAACGGCGCGTCCATGTGGGTCCCGCAATGAATTCCCACCGTAATTTTGCTGCAATTCAAAGTACGTTGCCCGTCCGGGCGGGTGTAGCGCGTGGATTCGAGAATCTGGACGGCCATAGGGGGATCGTTCGGGTAGACGGGAGTGGTTGGGTCCAAGTTGTATGCCAGATCAATCGGTTTGGCATTTGACATATCATTCACCCCTGGTAGCGGATGTATACCGTTTTCCTCTGAAGATAGTGCTCAAGACCATACTTGCCGTCATCGCCGCCGATGCCACTCTGCTTCCAGCCCGTGTGGAATCCATGAATCGACTCCCCCGGACCGCGGTTTACATAAAGTTCGCCGCACTCCATGTCGCGGACTGCGCGCAGGATGCGATTCATGTCGTTGGTAAAAAGGTAGGCGGCAAGGCCGAAGCGGGAGTCATTCGCGAGGCTTAGCGCTTCTTCGAAGTCACTAAATTCCATGACAGGAATTACCGGCCCGAACACTTCTTCCCGCATGATGTCCATATCCTGGCGAACGTTGGTGATGACCGTCGGTTCATACCAATAGCCGCTCTTGAAATTGTCGCCGCCCGGCCGCTTCCCGCCCACCGCAACTTCCGCTCCGCCCTTTCGGGCTTCTTCAACGAAGCGTTCGACCTTTTCCAATTCCTGCCGGTTGACTTTGGGGCCCAATTGGACGCCCGGCGCAAGTGGATTGCCGACCTTCAATTGCTTTACCTCTTCGAGGAAGCGAGAAAGGAATTTATCGGCGATGCGTTTGTGTACATAGGTCCGCTCGTTGCAGATGCAGACCTGGCCGCAGTTGAGAAAGCGGGAGAACACCGCCGTTTTGACCGCCGATTCCAAGTCTGCGTCATCCATCGCGATAAATGGAGCTTTGCCTCCCATCTCGAGTGAAACCACCTTCACCGTGTCAGCCGCGACGCGCATAATGCGCTTGCCCGTTTCCACGCTGCCGGTAAAGGTGACCAGGCGAGGGATGGGGCTTCTCACCAGAGCCTCACCGACGATCTCACCGGCGCCTGTAACCACGCTGAGGACTCCATCGGGAACACCGGCCTCCTGGGCGAGTTTGGCCAATTCGAGCGCCGAGAGAGGAGTGTCCTCATGCGGCTTCAGCACTAGCGCATTTCCGGCGATAAGAGCGGGCGCCGCTTTGCGGAGGGTCAGGGCAGAGGGATAGTTCCAGGGGATGATCCCCGCCACCACGCCGACGGGCTGAGGCAGAATCCAAAGCTGTTCGTTGGGTTTGTCCGCAGGAATAATATCGCCTTCGATGCGACGATCAAACTCCGCATAATAACTTAGCCAACTCCGCCCGAAATCGATTTCGCCAAGTGCTTCTGCAAGGGGTTTGCCCTCTTCCTGAGAAAGAATCTGTGCTAATCGGGGCTTGTGCTTATCAACAAGGTCAGCCCAGCGCCGCAAAACGTTTCCGCGTTCAACGCCCGTCAATCGAGACCAGCCACGCTGGGCCACAACGGCTGCTTCCAGGGCCCGTTGAGCATCCTCCGCCGAGGCTGCCGGGACCGTCCCCAGCACCTGCTCGTTGGCGGGATTTAGCACTTGCATGTTTTCCCCGCCACTCTCCCATTTGCCACCGATCAGCATTTGATAATTTGTCATTTGCACCTCCTTTTGCGTCGTCGGTCAAATTGAGGGCTACCTTGGAGTGCGGTAGCAGCAGCTACCGCCTTCAGCCTTACGCCATACCGCGATAACGCAAGTGAAAGGCGGTAGCTGCTGCTACCGCACTCCAAGGCGCAGCCGCTTTCTGATCACCACGCTATTGTGTACCTATTCCGAAGGCGATGATGAGGATTGCGCCGACGATGAACACCATGCCCTTAATAAACCCCTGTATGGTTTTGCGGCTTGCTCCCTTCCACTCTCCGGCAAGCCACCCGAAGAGGTTTGCAAACAGGACCGTGCCGCTGGAAAATAGGGCAAAGGCAATGGAGGCGCCCAACTTGCCCAGTTCCTCAGAAGCCATGCCATAAAGTAACAGGCCGCCATACCACAGCAGCCCCATGGCGGCGGCCATGCCTAGATTCCACAGGAACGCGCCGCTGGTGATGAAATTCGACCCCGTCTTATTCTTCTGGAGCTTGTAAACCGAATAAAGAATCCCGGGCAGGGCGCCCGCATTAAAGGTGACCACGAAGGCGACGTAAAACGCCAGCGTAGGTGAGGCGCCTTGAGCCTTCGCGGCTTCCACCAACGCGATGCTTGACTTCCCTCCGTAGACAAAAGCGGTACCCAGCACGCCACAAACCAGGCATATCGTGAGACCCAGGCGAAAGGATCCCTTCACCATCTGCTTCTCATTCGTACCGGCGGTTTCCCGTTCCTTGTTCGCCCCGGCTTTTCCATACATGTAGATTCCAACCACGATCAGAATTGTCGCAACCAGCAAGACCAAGCTCGAAGAGCTGAAGAGCTTGCTGGGCGCGTAAACAATGAGGGGTCCCAGAGTCCCGGCGATGATAGCCGTGCAACTGATCACCGCGCTGCCGATGGCAATTCCCACGATGCCGCAACTCAAACCATACATCACTTGGGCCACTCCCCACACCAACCCGGCCAACAACCCAGGCACGAACGCCGAGAGCGGGACCGAACGGAAAACCTCGGCGAGATGGGGAACCGCGACCCAGGCCGCAATCCACGGGCAGAGGATCGTGGATACCAGGGAGAAAAACAGCCACACATTCTCCCAAGCCCACTTCTTCACATAACGCATGGGAAGCAGAAAGATGCCGTTCAACAAGCCTGCCAAGAGGCCCATCAGGATGCCCACCGCAAAACCACCCGAGCTCGCCATGGATTCTCGTTTCTCGCCGCAAGGCCCCCGGCTTCATAGCCCCTCGGCACACTTGACCGGCAATCAACTCTGATGCGCCCCAAACCTGGCCCAAATTCTATACCCTGAGCGAAATCGAGAACAACTGAATCTCCAGGGAGATGCTGCCATCAGGGGTTGGAATGGTCTTCGCCGAGGCACTTCAGCGTCTGGCCCATAAGCGCTAAGATAAGCGCGAATCTAGGCGTCGCATTCCCGCGAAGCGGGACACCGTGAGTAGCCGTAGGTGAAACCTACGGAAACAGTAGGCCCGAAATGGCTCCGGCCCTGGAGGGGCCGACCTTTTGTAGGGTCAACCCGTCGGCTGACGGATTGCGTGGTCGCGTGGCTTCCGTAGCCCGCATTCGAGGCGGCAGGATACCAGCAACCCTGGGGTCGGCGCAATGCGCGGCAGAATTCGTAGGTTGGTTGTAGCGGCGGTCGGAGTTTACCCCGCAGAGGCGGGGACCGCTGTTCGGCGCTCAGAGAGCGCCGCTACAATTTATGTCGGTCTGTAAAGGTAGTGGGGCAGATTGGCCAATCTTCAGTAGGGGCGCCCTTCGTTTCAAATCCCGCCAAGAACTCACTCAGCCTGGTTTCCGAGTGCCTTATCCAGGACGAATCAGCAGGCGAACGCGGGCGCCACATCTAGGGTTAGGCGGCTATACGTCCAAGTGATGGCCAGCAGCTCGGTAACTTCCCCGAAGGGGACTTCGGGGGAGCCAGAGGTTGCACTTCGGCGTTGGGCCGTTTTACGCCCAAGTGGCGTCTAAGACGGGAAGGTGACTTTTCAGGCTGGACCGTCGCGCGACGGGAGTTGATTGAGCGGAGCTCACTTCCGAGCTACAGGATAGACCTTCAGCACTTCGTCGCCGTAGTGGTTTAGTGTTCGAAATTCATTCAGGTCACTTATATGGCCACCCGTTGCCCTCATTCGCCTGTATTTCGATCATTTGCGGGGCCTCCAGGTGCACGTGCTCAACTTCAAAGGAGTCAGGGTCGTGATCATCGAAGACTACGTCTACCTGCACCTCAAAGTCGTCCTCGCGTTCTACCGTTTTATTGACGTCGTCGAAGAAAAAATATCCGTCCTCGTGATCGTAGCTGGCGGTGTCCTCGTTCCCATAAACCAGATCAGCCTCATAGTGAATGCAGAGTGACGCTGTTATTGTCGCGCTGTCAGCCGAGACATCGATTACATCGAAATCGTCGTCCTCCAAATCAACGTCTGTAACGCGAACGTCCTCAACGTCAGAGTTGAAGTCTGCAACGTCTGTGATTATGAAACCTCTATCAGGGAAGGCCTTCGTGACGCGTTCTATGATTTCAGCTTTGTAGTGGACGATCTGCGACCGCACGAATTCCGTCGTCTTTTGCTGCAGGTGCGAAGCCAATGCGTCAAGAAAGTCGGCCAGCCGGGGGAGGCAATATAGCGGCCCGTCGTCATTACACGCTGCCTGCATGTCGCCATCACCACTGACAACATACAAGACACTGCCCTCCTGGCTGCACCATTCGCCCAAGGCAGCTATTGCAAACGCGTCGGGAAACTCGCTTTTTTTCTTTCCGTGCCCGAAGGGAGGTTTTTGGCCGAAGTATGCTGCCAAAACTGATTCTGCTTTCATGTTACCAGCCTTCAAGATAGTTGCTTTTGCGTCTTTCAGAAATGCTTCGAATTGACCGACCAACTCCTTGACGAGTTTTGGTTTTTTGAGCCTTGAGATGGTCGTTATCACGTCGCTGGAGGACGAATTATGTAGAATCTTTGACTTTGCTGAAAAGGACTGGTGGGCTTGAAGGGAGGCCTGAATTTGCTCCCGGATGTGAGCCTTTACCTCTTCCACCGTTACGTCAGTTAGAAACACTCGAGCATCACCGTTAGCCGCATGAAGCGCGAGGGTGCTAAGAGGCGGTCGTTTGTAGTTGAAGCCGCTGTCGAAGAAAACCTGAGTGTCGAGAAAGACGTTTCTGGTTTTCAGTTGAGCCATTAATCGGCTCCCCTCATTTGAATGGTCTGAGAACTTTTTCAGGTTCAGTGGGACGCTGGTGTCTGTCCCGTTCGTCCAAGTCAGTTATAGAAGCCAAACGCGCGTCCACCCGCAAGATTGTACAACATGCCCTGCTCAGCGGATCGGTTTCGCCAAGTCTGCGACTTTCGCCCCCGGCCTAAAATCACCCGGAATAGCCCCGCGCCCGTTCGCTCGAAATGGACCACACTATTGTCATAAGTCAAAGGCCCATCCTCCCCCGGTATCGGAAGGTTGATCTTGTCCATGGAATTGTCTCCGAAGCGGAAGTGGCATTCACGAGGGGGCTCGTCTTGATATTGCACAGTAACTGAGCCGAGGACTGTATTGCGCGGAACGGAATCAGGAGAAAATCCGAAATAGACTCTACTCCCACGTTTCAGGTCTAGTTGATTTCCAGGCCTGTTTCTTCCAAGGTTCTTATAAAGCTCATAGGTTTGTACCCAAAAGCATCTCGCGTGTGCCCAAGCAAGACCTGGACAGCTTTCGACTTCCCTCCTATCTTGTGAAGCGAAGGACCGTACTGCGTGTGATTGGTCCTCCTTTGGGCTAGGGGGACGGATTCGGGCGTACTGCGAGAGAAACTCCTCATTGCAGACGGAAGCGGTTTGCCATGCATCATCCCACCAAACGAGCAGGTAGCGCGGACCGCCGATTTTGCGGTCCGCGTCTTTTCCGTAGCTATTATCACCGCCGTGCCGTATTTTATCGCGGTGTCGAAACTCCGCCGTCCTTTTCTTTCCGATCGATATTTCTTTATCGTCGCGCGCCTGCTCCGGCGGCGAGAGAAATTCACCGAGCCGGATTTCGCCCTGTTGGCGCGAGTGACGTGCGAAAAGGAAAGACCCACGGTCACGACAGCAGTGACCGTGGCTACCATCTTATAGCGTGCCGACATGAAGGTATAACATGCCATTTATATCTCCACTCTTGTGAAGGAGTTACATTTACACATTCCTTGACTTTATGGGGGAAAACATGTATATAATTTCCCCCAGGAGATGGCGTGGATTCTGTCGCAGCTTCGGTTCTCAAGCGAATTCGGGTGCATGGGCGCGGGTGGGTATTTACGCCTCGGGACTTCCTCGCTTTGGGCACGCGCAGGGCGGTTGATCGCGCGTTAGCGCGGTTGACACAGGACAAGACCATCCGCCGCCTGGCCCAGGGTCTTTATGACTATCCCCGCGTTCACAAGAAGCTCGGCATTCTCGCTCCGAACCCGGATGATGTGGCCGCGGTACTGGCGGCAAAGACGGGAAGTCGGGTACAGATATCGGGCGCGCGCGCGGCGAACTTGCTGGGGCTCACCGACCAAGTCCCCGCTCAGTTGGTGTATCTCACGGACGGCCCCGCCCATCGCGTCAAGATCGGCGCGCAAACCATTCAGTTGAAACCCGCCAGACCCTCGCGGTTCCCCGGAGCAGGCACGCCGGCAGGGCTGGCTCTCCAGGCGATCCGCGCGGTCGGGCCGCAGGCGAACAAAGACTTCGTGGTCCGACAGTTGTCCCGCGCCTTGAGCGCTCGCGACCGTGCACAACTCGCCAAGCTAATAAAACACGCCCCCGCCTGGAGTCATGAGATCATACGGCGGTTGAAGACATCGACCTCGTCAGAGCCGTAGGCCCGGGGTGCGAGCCCTGCATTGCAAGGTCGTAGATTCATGTTTTTTTAGCAGACGT
>Ga0326728_10001857_pt1 | contig 72647 bp, 66 predicted proteins | sample MB3enrmetagenome_FD_207602 | JGI IMG/M metagenome (GOLD analysis project Ga0326728, IMG submission 207602) | Lab enriched peat soil microbial communities from McLean, Ithaca, NY, United States - MB31MN | ecosystem: Environmental > Terrestrial > Soil > Wetlands > Peat | place: USA: New York...
ACATTGCCCATGCTGAAATGTCGATCGCCCATCCGGGCAAGCATTCGTGCTTCATCTGCCGGAAAAACATCCCCATTGTAATCATAGATCGCCCCGGAGATACCTGCGCCTGAGGGCGATTGTAGATCGACAAAACCAGTCGAAAATGGCATCAGTATTCTTGATAACAGAATATTCGCGAAATACTCAACAAACCTTGTACCGCTGAGATTGATCTGGATAATTCGGTGCAGGGCTTTCTCGTAGCTTTCAACAAATCGCCCAGCTGAGTACCCAAGATCCTCTTCATTTTCTGAAGCCAATCCGTATGGATTCAATGATCTGAAGAAAACACCACCGAAACCGCGATGAAGGTATTCATCAATCACCTCATCCAAATGGTCAATATTATCTACTGTGGTCGTCATGAGCGCATTGACCTGATCATGCCCAAGGATATTTCTGGCTTTTGCCAAATTTTCAATAAACAAATCGTACGTTCCGCCACCACTACGTAATAACCGATTTTTGTCATGCAGATGCTTTGGTCCGTCCAAAGATGTTGATACATGCACATTATGCTTTTTGAAGAACAATAGCTGCTCTGTGGTCACTTTCACGAGATTGGTACACACCACAAACTCAAGATTTTTCTTAAATTTCCTATTGAGTTTCTCAGCGTATATTACTGTTGCTGTTATGGTTTCCCAATTCAAGGTTGGTTCGCCGCCTTGAAATTCGATCTTCACTGTCGGCGACGGTGTTTTGAAAATGTAATTCACTATTTTTCGTGCCGTTTCCGGCGTCATGTCATAACCCTGCGCTTCATCTCCTTCAGCGCTGACTTGGCAATAAGCACAGTCATTACAGCATTTCAGAGTGATAACCATCATATGTAACGCTGTGAAATTCGTTATGAATCTCTTTCGGCTCCGATATTTTGCTGATATCAGTTCAATCGTTTCCGGCAAATTTGCCGTACTGAGGAAGTGCTTACTTTTCAAATCATGATATGCATTGCTGTCATTTGTTAACTCTCCACGAGTAAACTTCTGAAAATCATCCGAAACCAGGAACTGATATTCTCCGCTCTCGTTTACCAGCAGATACTCTTCATCGCCGAAACGTGAGAATTGGAATGGAAGTATGCGTGGCTGATTGTCAATCACTTTGCGTCAATTTCTTTCTGAAGGTCTAACGGTGAAAACGCATGGGCCACAATAAGATCGCGTATTTTCCCGTTATCTCTATTAAGTTGCCAGCGGACCTGATGGTCTGTTAACGAGGTCGCAAATTCTTTAAGGTCGGTAACAGTTTCGACGTCATCTCCCTTAGGTTCAAAGATAACAACTATGGAGTTTTCTGTACCCGGTGTAATCAGTGTGTGATAACGGGACGCAAATGGATATACCGCTGCCTGGATCGCCTCCAGCGAGTATATCGTTGTGTTGAGAGTTATATTCGCTCGGCCTGAAATCTCATCATGGATGTAATCAATTATCTCTCGCATATGATTCCTTATAAAAATAATATCCTTAAAACCCACTTCCCCTTCGACAGCACTAATTATCGACAATCAGCGCTAAGCTGCAAAAAGATCAATGCATAGTGGCGATAATAGCGGATCATGCTTGGCTGATGGAAGAGATAGAGGCTATTTTAGTCTGCTGTTTCTCTAAAAGCGTGTAACAATAAATTACCTATTATTATTCCTATCAATGTTATTTGAAATAAAGAATTACAAAATAGTATAATCATTACATCAAAAATAATTGGGTAGATGTTTTTACCTAAATTAAGAACTGAAATTATAAAACATGCAAACAAATCAAGAATGGCTATAAAATACAGTATTAACATTTCATCCATATGGTGTCTATTTCTATACGTCTTTAAATACAACTTATCACCAAGGGCAATAACTACTGTAATGATTGTAGCAAGAAATCCAAGCATTGAAAAACTATAAGTAGCCAATAAAATAGTAAGGTCTTTATTATTGGCAGTAAGCCCAAGCCTTACCCCTTTAAAATGCCAAAAGTACTTATAAAGAAGATAAATAACTGGCCCAGGCAATAGGCTGATTATAAATAGCAATAGCTTGAATCTCAGTGGAATTGTATTCTTTGTCATCTTTAAACTCACCTATTTTATCAGCAAGAGTTTGATTTGATTGCGTCTTTTCTCTAATTTCCGTGTAAATTTTACCATCTTCACGACTATAAATTGCATCGGATACACCACCACTACAGGCAATATAAAAATCTTCCAACGCTTCTGCTTGAGATTCCTTTGCTCTAACTATGTACTTCATCAGTCCTGCATCAGATAGTTTTGAATTGAATTCAGAGATGGTCTTATTAATAGATTTTGCCCTTTTAGGACGTATTTCTATGACAAAAGAATCAATATCCTCTACTTTATTACCCAAAAAACCTTTCATATGATCAAAAAAACTATTGCCCTCTCCAACTTGTACAATTGTTTTGCCTAAAAAAGGCATTTTTAAAACATCTGCTTTAGATGATTGATGCATTAAAGCAGCAGATTTAAACTCATATTTATCTAAATTTAGGCTCTCTATAATACTATTTAAAAAATAATTCAAGCTTTTATTTCTTGGTCCTTGCATAGTTGAGGCTAAACCATAGTAGCAATCGCCAAAATAAATGTATGATGCAAAACCTAATTTATCATTTCTACCCAATTTACTGTATATTTCATCAACATTAATAGTATTTGTATCTATCTTTTTTATTATTTCGTGGCTCTTTGTCATAACAAATAGATAAACATTTCTAGACAAGTTAAATAAATACATGCGCTCATCAGTCAATGATACAAAACTGTTTTTATAATCTGGGTTTTCAGCCGCGCAGAAATTTTTTAGAAAAGGACGTAGATCATTGCGATACCTTTTTTGTGTTTTTTTGTTCTCTAAAAAATAAGTGTAGTAACTTAGTTTCATTCTGCCTCCGCTTGAAAAAATGGGAAGGATGCCTTTCCAAAAGGATACAACAGGTCATTAATTTTGCAATGTGATGTATTGATATTATATATAATCAAGCTGCGCCACGCCCCCTATCAATCATTCCCATATTCTGGCTCAAACTCACGTTCTCTTTCTTCCGTTTCGCAGAATTCTTCAGGAAGTGGAGATGCTTCAATTTCCTTGGTCCCGATTAGATGTAGGCCACATACTTTGCATATGAATTCTTCGGCGGCATATGTCTTTTTTACATACTCGACGTAGGGATCATCCTGATCGATCTCATCTGATAACTCTTCATACCAAAGTACTCCTGCCAAAATACCTGTTGCATCGCATGAAGGACACTTATTGAATTCGAAGCCCTCCATTTTAGGATCGAAGTCTTTCAAGTGTTCATAGGCTCTTTTGCACTCATTTTCTAAGATAAAGTTGGTTTTTTCCACCGGATTTTTATGAGCAGCCTGAAAGTCATCCCTTGTATGTGCTATTCGAGTTTGAACGGCCATTTGAATGGCAGCCTTAGCATCACTCAATATTTGTTTGGGGGCCTTGGAATCTTCGGCCCCAAGCCAGAGCTCTAGGCCCTTGTGCTGGATTTCAAGTATTACTTCAACCGCGTGCCAATACTTCTTCTCCCAGGCTTCCGCTTTCATTCCAGAGAATGGTGATTCACCGGAATGTATTTCAGCGTTTCTTCGCAAGGACAATTGTTCGCAAAACCCCTGTACTCTTACGTCAAATCTTCTGGATACATGACCAAGTCTGGGAAATAATGTTTTCGCAGTGATAGTTTTTATGTCTGCTGATATTTGATGACCACACGCAGCAAACAACGACTGATAGTGTGAAGGATCAGCAACTAATGCCGGATGAATGCTGCTAAGTGAAGACTTGGCCAATAATTCGAGCGCCAGTGAAGCCCACAACTGATACTCTTCAAGATCGCCGCTTGCTTTCGCCCTTAGTCCTTTGACAATATAGACCTGAGATTTTGCATATAGCGCTTCTACGTGCAAGGCGGGGCTAGTTGAAATGCTCATATAACAAGTACCCTCGAAATAATTCTTTCTGCCCCATGGCCGGAGCCTGTACCGCGGCCATGCATGACTCGCCAATTGTCAATAACAACGATTTTTCCATCAACCCAGTCTATCGAAATATTGGCATCTTTGGTGCGGAACGAAGCAAAAACAGAAAGTGCAATTTCGCCACGTAAGTTAGTTGGTGCCATGCACCCTGGATCATAGCGAAGAAAGGGTCGATTTTCTGCCAAAATGGTGCCGTAAAAAGACTGCCTTCCATTTACTATCCTAAAGGGCTCCGTCATCAAAAGCAGGCGTTCTTCGTCGGAAATTTGCATTTCATCGAAAATTACGAGATTTGTTTTCCGCTGACTTTCCCCCTGCTTTAGGCAGCCTAAAACAATATATCGGCAAGGTGTTGTCCAATGTGCTGTATCTATGTGAAGTGGAAACTCACCTTCTTTGTATTTGGAACTTAAGGAGTTTTTGAATTGCGGTTTTGCAGTTGGGACAAGCTGCTGCACGGGACCTATTGAGTTTCTTAGCGCCACAGGATGACCAAGTTCCTTGGCGATGTCGAGTAGTTCTTCACTCAAGCTGACCGTGTCAGATGCTTGAAACTCGCACCAACCACGCATATGCAGGTCATCATATTTCATTCGCTTGGTCCTTCATTCGGCGCATAACGGTTTGGGGCTTGACCTGATGTGGAGTAAGCAATTTGGAGACCATTTGTGAGCAATTCAAAGTAAAAACGTGTTTAGTGGCTACCTTTCTTCAGTTCGTCCAGATAATTTGCCCAAAGCTGCATCATCTTCCGACGCTCGGTAAGCTGAGCCGTCCGGTTGTAGGCTCTTCCATTTGGGTCTTTGACGGCATGGGCAAGCCGGTGCTTGATAAGGAAATTGCTGAGGGGTCGTGTCTCAACACGGTACAGGTGAGTTGTACCATGTTGAGACACGACCCTACATGCGCCCGCTTTCTTATCACCCTTCTGACGTGGAAACGCTCCTGAGAAACCGGAGGTGTTTTGTCTAAAAAAACCTTAATCAATGCAAAATATATTCCTGATATTAGAAAAAATTAGAGATCGGGGAATAAATAAGGGTCGGGGTCTCAACACGGTTCAAGTGAATTTCATCCACAAAATCTAATCCAACCTGTACACAATCATGGCCAAGAGCAACCATTGAACATATGGCAGCGTAATTTTAACTCATTACACGGGTATGGTAGTTGGGGGCTTGCCGTGCGTTCAGCCAGTGTGTCCAGAAACTGGACACTTTCTTGTAAACGCTTATAAGACGGGCTTTCGCAGGGGTGTCCAGAAACTGGACACTTTCTTGTAAACGCTTATAAGACGGGCTTTCACGGGGGTGTCCAGAAACTGGACACTTTCGTGTAAATGCTTATAAGATGGGCTTTCACGGGGGTGTCCAGAAACTGGACACTTTCTTGGAGCGGCCGCGTTGGTGTCTGCACTTTTTACAAAATGGAAAGCGTAGGTCTAACACCCAGGCGTTTACGCATCAAACGGAATATCGTCCTTAGTCACCTCAAAGAAAGCTTTCTCCTGAGCTTCTTCGAGCCTCATCCCCTTTTTACGATACAAGTTTACCAGATAACCAAATCTTTGCTTCTGATCGGGAAACAGCCCCCTATAGTCTGGTGGCGACGGCGTACAGCAGATTGAATACATGGCGGCCTCCTGTTTTTTGTTGTGGCCATACTAATACTGAGGTGTGACAGGAAGTGTCCGAGCACTCGTAAACTATGCAGAAGGGCGATAGCCGGAACAAGCCTTACGATGATGTGGAGGACGAATGTGGACATTTCAGAAGGTGGTTGACTTACTAATTGACAATAGTACCATTTATGGAAATATTTTAAGGCAAGGTCAAAAGGGCTTATCACCCGGAATGAATTGCAGGAAGCACTCAAACGATTGCGAATGGAGCATTAGCCATGTGCGGCCGCTTTACCTCCCTTCTCTCACCTGAACTCCTGGCTGCGATCCGGGAACTCTTCGGCGTACCGATCCCGGAAATGGCTGAACCCCGCTACAACATCGCCCCCACCCAGAACGTCTGGGTGGTCCGTAACGAAGGTGACCACAACCGCCTCGACTTGATGAAATGGGGGCTGGTCCCCTTCTGGGCAAAAGATCCGTCAATCGGCAGCCAGATGATCAACGCCAGGTGCGAGACCGTCGCCGAGAAGCCGGCCTACCGCCAGGCGATCAAGTATCGCCGCTGCATTGTGCCGGCAGGAGGTTTTTTCGAGTGGATGCCGCCGGCGGCAAATGGTGGCCGGAAGCAACCCATGTATATTCACATGGCCGATGGCTCATTGATGTGCTTTGCCGGGCTCTGGGAGCAGTGGAAGAGATCAGGGGAGGAAGGATTTCTGGAAACCTTCACCATCGTGACAACAAAGGCCAATGACCTGGTGGCGCCGATCCACGACCGAATGCCGGTGATCCTCCGTCCAGAAGATTACAGCCTCTGGTTGAGTCACAGCATGCACGATCCGGAACAGTTGAGAGGCATGTTTGAACCAATCCCCTCAGAGCTCCTGGATGCCTACAAGGTACCGGACCTGGTCAATAATGTACGCTACGATGGCGTTAGCTGTATTGCGAGGGTTTGATACCACCCTTTCAGTAAAACTTGTTGAAGGGCCGCGATAGAGGGCCGGTTACGCAGTCCGCTTCAATGGTATCACCTTCGCCCCCGCTTTAAGCCCGTCCAGATAATCAGCCCAAATTTGCATCATCTTCCGGCGTTCTGCCAAGTGTGCCGTCCGATTATAAGCCCTCCCGTTAGGGTCTTTGACTGCATGTGCAAGCTGGTGCTCGATGAAGTCAACCCGCTGGTGCAATACCTCGTCAAGAATAGTTCTTGCCGTCGCCCTAAAGCCGTGGCCGGTAATTGTTTCACCGTCAAATCCCATGCGCCGGAAAGCGGCATTAATGGTGTTGTCGCTCATGCAGCGGGAGTATGATCTTGTAGAGGGGAATGCATACTTGCTGTTTCCGGTAAGAGGCTTAAGTTCGGTCAGTATCGCAACCGCTTGACGCGAAAGCGGCACAAGGTGCGGCTGCTTCATCTTCATTTTTGCTGCCGGTATATTCCATTCTTCCGCTTCAAGGTCGATCTCCGACCATTCCATATGTCGCAATTCCCCTGGGCGAACAAAAACTAGCGGGAGAAGTTTCAAGGCACATTGAGCGACAAGGCTCCCCTGGTAAGTGTCAATTGCCCTTAGAAGCGGGGCAAGCTCTTTCGGGTCGGTTACTGAGGCCATGTGCTTGCGGGTCTTGCTCGTGGCCGGCAGATAACCCTTGAATCCGGCCGAAATATCATATTCAGCCCGGTCGGTCATTATGGCGTATCGGTATACTTGCCCCATGATCGTCAAGGCGCGTCTGGCTGTTTCAATAACACCCCTTGACTTTATTCTGTCCAGTATAGCCTTTATCTCTTTGGCGGTAACTTCGGTAATCGGTTTTTTGCCGATCCATGGGAAAACATCTTTTTCCAGTCTGTTCAAGATCGTGGTGGCGTGATCAGCCGACCATTCCTTTTTCCCCAGCATGTGCTTGTGCCACTCGCGCGCGATAATCTCAAAGCTGTTTGCCAGTAATTCTTCCTTTGCCGATTTAACAGCCTTACGATTATCTGAGGGGTCTATGTCATAGGCTAGAAGCTTTCGGGCTTCCTCGCGCTTTTCTCGTGCTTGTGCAAGAGATATTTCCGGATAGGTGCCGAAAGAAACGGTCTTGCTCTTGCCGGAAAAGGAATATTTGAAGCGCCACCATTTGCCGCCAGATGGCGCCACCAACAGGAACAGCCCGCCGCCGTCAAAAAGATGCAGCGGTTTATCTCCTGCCTTTGCCTTTTCAACCTCAACAGCCCCCAGCGGTTTAGTCACTCTTGCCATTGGTGTAACTCCTTTCGCCCGTAAAGCCTTGTACTGAGCGGGATTAGGTGTCATGCAGTAACATAATAAGGTACACTTTTAGGTGTAACTCATTCCGTTTAGCGCCCTGTTACACCCAAAGTTACACCTAAAATACGTGGATTGCAACAAACAATATTGGACGTTGTTGCACTATAAATAACAAAAAAGCCCATATTTTCAATGGGCTTTAGGTCTATATCGGACTACATGAAATTGTTAATGGCGGAAGCACATGGGAATCGAACCCACCGGGGAGATTTCTCATCCCCCCCACCGGTTTTGAAGACCGGGCGGCCCACCAGCGACCGACGTGCTTCCATAGAAGCCATGATGACGATGGAATCAGTCATTTGCACGGATGACCCGTTCCTCCACGAAATCGGCCACCTGCGCGGGGTTGTTGAGGTCCAGCACCGGCACATCCAGGTTCAACGGTACATCGCTGGCCACTGCCAAAAGGTTCGGGTCGTGCTCCTCGCCCCGGCAAAGCAGGGTTGCGCTCCGTTCCCCGCGATGGACCTCGATCTTGGGGAGGCCGCTCTTTTTAAAGCCTTCCGTCAGGACCACGTCCACGTCCCCAAAATAGGCTGCGATCAGTTCCTCGATGGGGGGGGAGGCGTCGTGCTTCTTGACTATGGCCAGTTTTTCCGGCGATGAGATTAGCATGGTGTCGGCGCCGGCCTGGGTCAGGCGGTGGCTGTCCTTGCCCGGATGGTCGATGTCGAAGCGGTGGGCGTCGTGCTTGATGACCCCCACCCGGTACCCCCGGAACTTGAGTTCGGTGATAACCTTTTCCAGCAGGGTGGTCTTGCCGGTGCCTGATTTAGCGACGAATGAAACGGAACGGATAGTCATTGATACCTCCGGGATGATGGTGGGGTGGCCGCAACGTCGCAACCGGGGTGTTGATGTTCCTGAAGGTGCCCAAAAATGGATCAAGGGCGGCGAGCTCGCCGAACAGCTCCGCCGGCTGCCGGTGGATGACCTCGATGAAACGCCCTGCCTTGCAGAGGAGGGTGTGCCATGTTGTTCCGCAAGCGGCTGGGCTGGCCTCCGCCCGTATCATATCATCGCCCGAAGCTTCCGGTCAACCCGACGGTAACAGCTTGGTCATGAATGGACTACGTCGCATAACCCCCGGACAATTTTTCTTCTAAAAAATGACGCACATCAGGCCATTCGTCATCAATAATACTAAACCTGACCGAGTTTCGTTTTCGACCATCGGGCATGATGCGTTCATTCCGAACGATACCTTCCTGCTTTGCTCCCAGGCGAAGCAGGGCCGTGCGCGACTTTACGTTGAGTTCGTCCGTCGTGAACTGCACGCGTACGCAGCGCAGCTCTTCAAAGGCATGGCACAGCATCAGGAACTTTGCTTCGGTATTGACGCATGTCCTTTGGCACGAAGCGGATATCCACGTGTGGCCTATCTCCAGTTTTCTGTTTTTGCGGTCGATCTTCCAGAAGCGAGTGGTGCCGATAACCCGCCTGGAATCAAGGGTCTCGATGACAAACGGCATGACGGTCCCGGCCGCTTGGCCTTCCAGGGCAGTGCGGATGTAGGCATCCACGGTGTCAGCCGAGGGTATGACCGTAAACGGAAGGTTCCAGAGTTCGCCGTCTCCGGCAGCCTTTACCAGCGCGGCGGCATCCGATGCAAGCAGCGGGCGGAGTTGGATTGTTTTGCCGATGAGTGGCTTCATGTTCTTTCCAAAGTTTTCGAGGTGTGCCTCGTGGGGCGGGCAAGAACTCATGCAGCCTCTTTTATCATGAAATGCATATGCTGAGTACCAAAAGGTCTGCGACTTTGTGATTCCCCATGATTCAGTGATGGCGATCACATTTATTAATTTGGCCTCCATGGCACAATAAGCTTGAAATGCCCCGTAAAATCCGGGTAGTATCAACAGACACCCGCTCTCACCAACCCGCACTCGGCAAAAGGTCTATTGTGCGTCTAATCTACGCATTCATTTCAATCTGCCTGTTTCTTCCCGCCTCGATTCTCTTTGCATCGGAGGATGCGCAGGTTTGCGACCACGCCGCCACCATTAATCATCTTATGGAGCGGGCCATTTCCAACAACCTCATCGCCGGTGGCGTTGTCGTGATCGGCGACCACACCGGAATCCTCTCCAGTACGGCTCGCGGGCGGCTTACCGCCAATCCGGATGCGCCGCTGCTCGATGAGCGGACCATGTTCGATCTCGCCTCTCTGACAAAGGTGATTGCGACCACGCCGGCAGTGATGAAACTGTTGGACGAGGGCAAGATCTCCCTGACGGACCCTATTTCCCGCTGGTTTCCCGAATTCAAAGGCTCCGAAAGGGAAAACATCACCGTCCTCAATCTGCTGACCCATACCTCGGGGCTTGCCGACTTTGATATGAGTACGGAACAGGCCATGGAAAACGCTATACGGAAAGCAGCGGCGGAAAAGGACCAGCATCGGGGGAGTGGTTTCAAGTATGCCGATATCAACTTCATTCTGTTGGGAGAACTCGTCCATCGGGTTTCAGGCAGGACATTGGACGCTTTTTGCCGCGATGAACTCTATGGGCCGCTGGACGCCCCCGAGACCATGTTTCTGCCGACACCGGATTTTTTGAGCCGGATCGCCCCAACGCTGGGAGGCACAAGCGGAACCGTGCAGGACCGCAATTCGCGCTGTCTCGGCAGTGTCGCGGGTCATGCCGGCCTGTTCAGCTCTGCACTGGACCTGGCTCGATTTGCCCGTCTGATGCTGGATGGAGGCGAGATCGACGGTAAGCGCATCCTCTCCGAACAGGCGGTGAAGCAGATGACCTCCCCGTTGTTATGCGGCAACGGCACCGTGGTGCGCGGCTTGGGATGGGATATGAATTCCCCCTTTTCATCTCCGAAGGGGAAATTGTTCTCCGAGGCATCCTTCGGCCACACCGGATACAGCGGTTCTTCAATCTGGATAGATCCGAAGCAGGACCTGTTCGTGATACTGCTCACGACCCGCCTGAACTATCAGGACATCGGGATGTTCAATCAACTGCGCAGAGACATCTCCACCATTGCCGTAGCGGAGTTCCGTCAACCCGGCAATCTTCAGCAGGTCACGGCGCTCCTCACGCAGCCCCCTGAAATCACGCGGAGACCGACGAGAGTGCATCATTCCGCACATCGAGGCATTCGGGGCGCCTCACACCGCATCAGGATGGTAGCGGCTTTATCTGAAGCACACACCAAGAGCCATCGCCAGTACGGCAAAAAAAACGGCAGACACCATCATCATAAATCACACGGCCTGACCCACCGGGCGTAAATCCCGAATCACATTCCCCCCATTGAGCTTACCTGGCATCTGGTTGAGATTGCCACGTGCCGCTGACCCGTCAACATGGCCTGATATCGGTTTTTTGGCTGTAATGCGGCCTGTTTGATCGGAACAACCAATTTGACCTGGCGAGGGCGCCACGGTATAAGGTGTGGCCGCATTCTGATCAAACTTCAAAAGGAGAATACATGAACACCAGCAGATGCCTGGCCGCGGTTATTATCCTTGCAGCAGCCCTTGCCATTGTCCCGGCCTCGTGGGCAGCCCCCAAAAAACACTCCGGCACCATCACCACCACCGTGGATCTGTCCGGCTACGGCCCCTCAGCGGAGGCGGAGTTGTGGCTCCCGTACCCTGTCTCCGACCAGGATCAGACGATCACCGACATCAAGGTCAGCGGCGACTTCGTTGCCTCGGCCGTGTACGCCGATTCGACCTTCAGCACACCCATGCTGTATGCCCGCTGGAACAAGGGGGCAACGAGCCGCAAGCTGACCTTCTCGTTCAAAGCCGAGCGTAGCGAGGTCATACGCCGCAACTTCCCCGCCGTCGAGGGGGCCTGGAACCGGGCCGATTTTGCCCAGTATCTCGGCGCCACCAGCCTGGGGCCGGTGGACGGGGAGGTGGGCAAGCTGGCCAGGGCCATCACCGCCGGCAAGACAACAGTGCTGGATAAGGCCAAGGCGATCTACGACTGGACCTGCGAGAACACCTACCGCGATCCCAAGACCCGCGGCTGCGGGGCCGGCGACGTATGCACCCTGCTCAGGAAGCCGGGTGGCAAGTGCGCCGACATCCATTCGGTGTTCATCGCCCTGGCCAGGGCGGCCGGTGTCCCCTCCCGGGAGGCGTTCGGCATCCGCATGGGGAAAAAGGATGTGGAGGATGTCTCCACCTGGCAGCATTGCTGGGCCGAATTCTATCTCCCCGGCTACGGCTGGGTGCCGGTTGACGCCGCCGATGTGCGCAAGGCCATGCTGGTTGAGAACCTCACGCTGGAGGATGCCAAGACCAAGGAATACCGCGCCTATTTTTGGGGCGGCATCGACCCCTACCGGGTAAAACTGGCCGTCGGGCGGGACCTTACCCTCAACCCGCCCCAGCCGGGCGGCCCGGTCAACTACCTGATGTACCCCTTTGCCAGGGTGGGGGACAGGATCATCGACTCCCTCGATCCGTCAGGCTTCAAGTATTCGATCATTTATACGTCGCGATAGGGTCGTACAACTGGGGTGGTGATGATAGCAAAGTGAGAAGAAAAATTTTTTTACGATCTAAGGACAGTGAAAACTTACATGATTTTCAGATAATTGCCACGTGATTGCAAAAGTCGGCTGTTATGGTGGCTAAAATCTGATTCGGTCGCATGAAAAAAACGGTTACTCATCTGTCCTGCTCCCAGGTACCAGAGAGCCCGCAACAAATCATTTGTTGCGGGCTTTTTTTGTGGTTTCTATTGACCACTAACAGCATAACAATATGATATTAAAAGATTTTATCTATGCATATATCTGTCGGAAAAAACAGGGCAATGCTCCACTTTGCAACGGCGTCGTTGTTCATCCAGGCCGGCATCCAACCATTGCATCAGCGCTACGGCGACACTCACCATGGCGACACACATTTTGCCGAGAGACAAAGGAGGTGATTGATTGTAACAGGATCTTACCCGATGTGAAGGTCGGAAAGCTGTTTTTGGAAGTCTAAAGTATCAAAAACAAATGTTGTAAGGGACGAAAAGGTGAAGAAAAGGAAATGTGGATCATGACCCCAAATTCGAAACAAGGAGAATGAAATGTCCAACATGAACAGAAGGGATTTTATAAAGTATAGTGGCGCCGGGCTGGCAAGCCTGACCATGGCGGTGCATTTTCCGTTCTTGGCCACCCGTAAGGCTTTTGCCACCGTTTCCGGCAACTCTTTTACCATCGCCGTCATCTCGGATACCCAAAACTACTCAGATTTCACGTATCCGCAACCGGCCAGCATAAACAATTTCATTGCCCAGACCCAGTATTTGGCCAGCAACATGAATGACATGAAACTGGCGTTCGTCACCCATGTCGGCGACGTGGTCCAGCACGGAGATGGCACCAACGGCGTAGCGGGCAACAGCAGTTACGGAGCCGGCGCGGAATGGGAAAATGCCATGGAGGCCCTTAACATCCTTTCCGCTTCCGGTCTTCCCTTCGGCGTGGTTCCCGGCAACCACGACTACGACAACTACAGCTACAGCAGCGGCAGCCGCCCGCTGGTAAGCAATGTCATGTGGAAGAAATACCTTGGCTCCAGTTCGCCGTATTTTGCCGGAAAGCCCTGGTACGGCGGAGCCTCGGATCAATTGGCCTACAATTCCGGCCTGTCCAGCTACCAGACCTTCTGCGCCGGCGGCAAGAAATTCCTGCATATCTCCCTGGAAATGGAACCCGGCAACAACGCGCTGGCCTGGGCACAGGGCGTGATCAATTCGCACCTGGGCTATGCGACCATCGTCACCACCCACAGTTACCTCAGCCCACCCGCCGACAGCGACAGCAATCCGCCGTATGTGGTTCCCGCCACGATCAATACGGCCGGCTACCTGAACAATTCTCCCGCCGGCTGGAACAATTTGGTGACTGTCTGGAACAATTTCATTTCGCAAAACGCGCAGATCTTCATGGTTCTCTGCGGGCACTCATGGGGGGCAACCGATGCCAATGGCGTCTCCAAGGGTGAGAACATCCGTGTAGACAATAATACGGCCGGCAACCCGGTCTACCAGATCCTGTCCGACTATCAGGGCAACACAACCGCCGGGAGCAAAGGCGGCGACGGGTGGTTTCGCTTCATGGAGTTCGACATGGGTACCAACAGCATCCATTGTTACACCTACTCTACCCTGCTAAGCGAAAAAGCCGGCCAGAACGGCGAGACCACCTTCAGAGAGGATCCGCTCTTCTCCGATTTTTCTTTGGTGATGCCGCCTCAGGTCCTCAACGCAACTCCCCAGTTCAACGTCGTTACCAGCGGATTAACTTACAACCGCATGACCAAGCTCTTCAACGCCAACCTGATCGTCACCAATGACGGCACCAATTTCGTCGGAACATTGGGTGTTGCTCTGAACAACCTTACCGCGGGCGTGACCCTGAGCAATGCCGTTGGCCAGTACAGCGGCGCACCTTACGTGACCGTCACCACTACCGGCCTGGCTGCCGGCGCTTCGGCCAGCACCCTTGTGCAGTTCTCTAATCCGTCCAATGCACTAATTAACTTTACCCCTGTGGCATTCCAGGAATAGGACCTTGGAAGATCCCTTCGCCGGCATGCCGGCGAAGGGATCTTTACCGTTCAATCACGGTGATTTCCGGGCGGCAGTCGAAGCGAATGGATCAGGTGTCGCCCTCGGAGTCCGAGAAGACGTAGAAATTTCCCGAGGAATAGATGCCGCGGTGTCCGAGGAGGTTATAGGCGATCCTCCCTTTGACCGGCGATCCATCTACAGTATGAGCCTCTTCGAAATCTTCCGTCAGGAGCAACTCCTCTTCTTCGTCCCAGTCTCCCCAGATGCTCCCCTGCGGCGTCTCGAAGGCGGCCATCTCCTTGTTGTACCAGATGGTCATCCGTCTCGAACAATCTGCCGTTGGTCCATCCACGGCATAGACCGAAATGTCGTCCCCTTCCTCGACCTGGCTCAGTTGATCCGCAGGAAGGGTTTCCTTGATCATCCTGGCGTTTTGCAGGGAGACGGAAAGATATTCGATAAGCGCCTGTGGTTCCTCCTGGTATTCAGAGAGATCCAACCGAATGCATGTGGGCATTGTCGTTTCCTCCTTTTATTCCTTGCCGGAATTTCACAACTACACGGTAGCATCCAAAAATTGCGGTCAAACTACAAGTGCGTGACTATTGGTAAATATTTGGGCCTGAAACGGACTCAAAACTCCAAAGGATGGATTTTCAGGGCTCTGCCGGTAAGCGTGGGGTTTGAAAGGACCTTTCCCCCGGAATCCGGACCATGTCCGGGGGAAAGGTTGTTCACAGGGTGGGGCTTCAGGGCTTTGCGCTGCGTCGTCCGAAGGACACGGCATAGGCAGCGTCGCGGGCAGTGATCAGCGGGTCGTCGGATGGTTCGATGCCATCAGTCAGCCGACCCGGCAGGAACAGCAGTTTCCTCTCCTCAGCCGCGCTGTCGGCCACGGTCCTGTCGATGGTCAGCACGCCGAGATCGACGACCTTGCGGTCATCGGGCCATGCCTGGGTCGCGTCCTTCGTGGGGTCGCCGGCAGCAGCCAGTTGCGCCTTGATATGGAACGTCACCGGCCCCTTGGCGAGGCGCCCGGAGAGATCGTCCATCAGGTAGTCCGGCGATTTTTTTGCCGTTTCCTCCTTGCTCAGGTGCACGACCTTTTCCGGCGCGATAATGTAGCGAAAGGCCTGTTTGTGGCCGGCCTTGTTGGTGAACACGAACGCGTCGACGCCAAAATACTGTTCATCGGCGAAACTGGCCGGCGTGCCGAGGGTGGCATTGGCTTTCGCCACGCCGGGGTGGCTGGCGAGGAACGCCTTGAATTGGGCCGACATGGGCGAGCCTGGGGGACTTGAGGCGGCTGCCAGTTGCAGGTCGCGGAAATCCTCCGCTGTCGCCACGGGAAAGAACTTGAACGCGTTGACGACGATATCGCTTTCACCTCCATCGGGGAGGTGGAACTTGATCGCCATTCCGTGCGGGTTGGCCACAGGCGCGGCATCGGGCTGACGGGGCAGCCCGCCTGCATCGGAAAAGCGCACGGTTACCGGGAGCTTCCCGCTGGCGAACAGCGGCGACCTGCTCAGGTTTGCGGCTTCAGGCGAGGCTTTGAAGCTCCCTTCGACAACGATGCCTTTGGCGTGATTCGCCCGGAATCCGGGCTGCACGCCGAAGCGCTTGTTCAGCGCGTCGACGATTTGGACGGCCACGGGTGCGTCGTCCGCGCGCACCCAGGTTGGAATGCCCGCCGCGATCGTCAGTGCCAAGGCGGCTGCAAGGGTGTTCCTGGTCACGTCAGCCATAAGGTGTTCCTCCATTGTCATAGTTGTTCGGCTTGTGATGGGGTGTGCTGTTGATTCTATATACAGCATTTCTCCGGAATTTCAACCATGGGCCGGGCGGCGTTGCGGCCAGGCCCAGCTGAATAAGGAGGCGACGAACTGCATTAGGCTTTGCTTGAGGAATACCGCCGGAATCCCCCTGACCCCGTCTTACCAATCCTGCCGAAACAACGAATTGCTACAAAGGTGTTCCCGGAAAGTCAAAAGTTCGTAACTATCCAGTATTGCCTTGATTATTCAATCCCTGTTCCTGTATTCAAGCCTCATGGTACAGAAACGACACCACGCCTCCATAATACCAGCGGGAAACTGAATGAATTGCAAAAGCACCATCCGGAGCGCCGCATTCAAGGATTTCGGGATTGCCTTCTTGGTACTCGGCACAGCCACTGCCCTGTTTCACCTTTTTGATCTGGATATTGCCATACAAAGCCTGTTTTATTCCCCTGCCGAAGGGTGGCGGTTGGAACACCGGACATTTTGGGATTTCACGTACCGCTACGGGATCTTTCCCGGTTACCTGTTTGCCGTGGGCTGTCTGGCGATGATCTCTGTTTCATACTGGAACGAAAGGTATTTCAAGTACCGGAAAGCGGCCGTGGTCATGGTCGTTGCGCTGATCCTGGGGCCGGGGTTGCTGGTGAATGCGGTTTTCAAGGACCATTGGCAGCGCCCCCGGCCCCGTGAAGTGACGCAGTTCGGGGGTGGGGAGCAATTCGTTCCGGTCTGTGTGCGTGGCCATGTAACGGGGGGCAAGTCGTTTCCCTGCGGGCACGCTTCGATGGGTTTTTACCTTGCCGTTCCCTATCTGTTTCTGCGCCGGACCAGGAAAGGATTGGCATATGCCTTTCTGGCGCTCGGCATCGGCTACGGGTCTGTTATCGGCGCGGCGCGCATGATTGCAGGCGGGCATTTTCTCAGCGATGTGATCTGGGCGGCCGGCATGGTCTGGATTGCCGCCTTGGCGAGTTACTATGCTTTTCGTTTCGATGAGGCACCCGCAACAGCACCGGCAGATCCGGCATTGAACAGAAGAAAAGCACGCATGGCAACCATTGCCGTTGCAGTACTCCTGCCGGTGATAACGGTCGGGCTGGTGCTGGCCACGCCGTACCGGTCTCAGAAATCATTGACGGTGAGTAGTGATGAATTCAACCGGACCTCGGTAGTCAAGGCTGACTTGAAAGCTGCCACCGTCGATATAACGAATGACGCCGGCCTGAAGGTCAATTACCTGGTGAATGCCTTCGGGTTTCCCAACAGCAAGGTCCGTGGGACCTGGACACAGGCAGGCGGGGTCGGCGCCTACACCATAGAATATATGGGCTGGTTTACCGAGGTGCGGAACACGATAGCCCTGAAATTGCCCATGCGCCAGAAGCGGCTGTACCTGATAACTGTCGGAGATGGAAGGATTAATTGCTCAATCGACGAAAAAGCTTCGGCCGATTTTCGCCTGTCGGTGGCCAAAGGGGATATCAACCTGAAAGGCAACAATATTGCGCTGGTGGGAGATGCGTCAAAGATCATCAATCATGAGGGGAAAAAGCTGAATGCCTTCCCGGTGAAACCGCAAAACTGGTCCGGAACCGTCGTGGAATTTGAGGTGAAAGACGGCAAACTGCTGGTCGAATGAACCCGGAATCCTTACACAGCCGCCCCGGCTCGCTTCCAACGCCGGTGCACCCAGTACCATTCGGTGGGGTGCGACACCACGAAATCTTCCACATAGCGCGACAGTGCCTGGGTATCCTCTTTGATCCCTTCATCGCTCATGTCGCCGCTGAAAAGGTGTTCGGGGTAAAAGGAGAGAACGTGACGTTCGCCTTCACGGTGGATGAAGACCGGAACGAGCGGTACGCCGCTCTTCCTGGCGATGATTACCGGGGCCTTGGAGCCCCAGGCCTTCCGCCCCAGAACGTCGATCAGGTGCCCATCCTCGGGAAAAACAGCCTGATCGGCCAGGATGCCGACCATCTGCCGGTTCTTTAGCGCCGCAAGGATCCCTCGCAACGCTCCCTGCTTGTAGATCGGCCGGCCGTTATAGCGCGAGCGCATCCGCTCCACCATCCTGTTGAGAAAGGGGTTGTTCTGACGGCGAACAACCCCGGAAACCTCTTTGCCGAAGAGGCTGCTGATGGTCAGTGACATGAGTTCCCAGTTGCCGCAGTGGCCGCTCAGAAAGATCAGCCCCTTCCCCTTTGCCCTGGCCGCCTCATAGTTTGCCCATCCGTGTATCTCGATATTCTCGAGGACCTCTTCCCCCCGGCCGTGGTACAGCCGGCAGACCTCCATCAACGACCTGCCCAGGTTTTTAAACGTTTCCCCGGCGAGTTCCGCGGCGTCTTCGCATTTTGAGTCCCAAAGCCGATGGGCCTTCATGAACGGAAGTGAAAGAGTGATGTTGTCGATGATAACGGCACGCCGTTTGGGGACGATATAGGGAATCAGGAGACCCGCAAGCGCCCCGAGACGGTAGGCTATGGATGCGGGCAGAAGAGCGGCAAGCAGGGTGAGGCAATATATGACAGCTGTTTGAATTGCCCAAACGATATGTTTCACGCGGCAGCGGCCCCTTCAGGCGCACCCCGGTCCCCGTTCGGCGCACCCTTGGAGGCCCGTGCGGCTATTCCTGCGACTAACCGTAGGGGAACACCAGTATCGGCAATGAAAGAGGGGCGCAGTATGTACTTTCTTCCTTTTGTCATGTAGTTATAATACACTATCCGCTCCCAAATAGGCTCTTTTTATTTTGTTTGCACAATTGTAACGCCACTAATTTTAAAATCTATGTAAATTATTGATACAATTAAAATTTAGTCATTATTGCCACCTCTTTCCAGATATTGTTGGAGGCTCCACGGTATGCCGGCGACATTTGGCAAATTTTTTGCTCAACCATATCAAAAACTCTCTCCTGCCAGGATAGCGCTACTGTATGCGTTTGTCGGGATCGTATGGATTTTGTTTTCAGATACTGCAACAGCCTGGCTGGTAAAAGACCTGCAGCAGTTTGAACATGTTGCTATCTTCAAGGGTATTCTCTTTGTCATAGTTACTTCCGGCCTGATGTTCTTATTGGTCCATTATTACGCCCGGCAACTCCGCTCATTTCAGGAAATTTCCCATCGTGCCGAACAAGAAATAGAAAAATTGGCCTATTACGATAACGATACCGGACTGCCCAATAGTAACCTGCTGCTCGACCGGTTGAACCAAACAATGGCACTCAACAGCCGCCAGCAGGAAAACACCGTCATCATCTACATCAGCGTGACCGGCTACAAGACCGTCGTCGACGCCCGTGGTCATGGCGGCGGGCGTGAAGCGTCACATGTCATTGCCGAACGCTTGGGTTCGACGTTGCGGCAATGTGATACCATTGCCCGTGTCCATCGTGATGAATTCGTCATCTTATTGGGGGGAACCATACAGGAGAATGATGCCGCCATCGTCTTGAAAAAGTTGCTGAAAGTTTTCTCGGAGCCGTTTCGCCTGGGAACGGAAGAAGCAATGATCCCCGCCTGTTTCGGCATTGCCTGTTTTCCGGCAGACGGCATGACGAGTGAATTGCTTCTTCAAAATGCCCATATTGCCATGAATCAGGCACGTCAGAATGGCTTGACATACCAGTATTATTCCGAAGCACTCAACAGAAAAGCCGTCGAGCGGCACAACATCGAGTCCGGGTTGCTGCGAGCACTTGATAACGGGGAATTTTTTCTCTGTTATCAACCAAAGCTTGATATCAATGGCAAAGACATCATCGGCATGGAGGCGCTCGTACGTTGGCGGAACTCTGAACACACCATTATTCCACCTGACAAGTTCATCCCGGTAGCTGAAGAGAATGGCCTGATAGTGGGACTGGGGAGGTTTGTGCTGCTTGAGGCCTGCCGGCAGAACAAAGCCTGGCAGGATGCCGGTTTGCCGAAGCTCTGCGTCGCCGTCAACATCTCCGCACGCCAGCTTCAGGACAATTCCTTCGTGCCACTGGTCATGCAGATACTGGTAGATACCGGTCTTGATCCCCATTATCTTGAACTGGAATTGACTGAAAGTTTACTGATGTCCGAAGACCGTAATTCGCTCGGCAAAATCCTCCGTCTCAAAGAACTGGGCATCAGCATCTCGGTGGATGACTTTGGTACCGGCTACTCCTCGCTCTCGTATCTTAAACACCTCCCCATCGATACCATCAAGATTGACCGGTCGTTCGTCCGCGATATTGTCACCGACGCAGATGATGCGGCGATTGTCGAGGCCATTATTACCATGGCTCACTCGCTCAGGCTGAATGTGATTGCAGAGGGGGTGGAATCGCTCGAACAACTGGAATTTTTGCGGCAGCGTAATTGCCATCAGGCCCAAGGGTATTTTTTCTCCAAACCGCTGGCGCCACATCACTTTGAATATTTCCTGCGTACCGGCACTACTTCTGTAGCCACATCCGGAACGCTGAACTTCGTGTTCACACCGGGATTCTCTTCTTTCGAGGGTATTTGGAGTTATCACGATCAGCCCGACTGGAACAACCTGTGGAACGGTGTGCTCGAAGGGCCGGAACAGAACAAGGCTGTCAGGAGTTATAAGACGAATTACGGGACTCTCAGGCTTGTCTTCGAAGGTGAAACGGTCTCAGGCAGCTATACCCACAATGACGGAAGCATCGAAGGTGTCATGAAAGGATACCGGCTGACCGGCACCTGGTTGCACAACTCCCATAAAGAATATGTGCCGCCAATCCCGGCGAAAACTGAGGAGAGCCTGTTGCTGTGGCAATACCCGAGCCCCATGCCGATCCAGGAACAGGCATCTCAACCGAATGAACCACAGATCGAGGTTGGGAGCCGTGAAGAGTTCATCGGAGAAATAGCTATCAGGCCGGACCCTGTTCTTCCTGACGATACGATCCCCGCTGCGCTGAACCGTTTCCAGAGCGACCCCGGTCTTCACGTGCTGCCTGTTGTCGAACAGGGCATGGTCATTGGCATCATCAACCGTTCAACATTTCTTGAGGAACATGTCATTGGCCGCCATGGTTTCGGAATTCATATCAACTACTCAAAAAAGCTTCGCGACCTGATGGCGCCCGTGGAACTGAAGGTGGAAAGCTCGACCACCATCGAAGAGGCTGCCAAGCTGATTCAGGCGTCGAGGCAGAGCCTCACGCGAATGGACAATATCTGCGTCATTGCCGACAAAGAGTATTTCGGCATTGTCAATGTCAACAAACTGTTCGATGCCATAACCAATATCAACCTGGCAATTGCGAAAGGAGCGAGCCCGCTGACCGGGCTGCCCGGCAATGAAAGCATCCAGCGCGAGATCACCGGCCGCATGGCGCAAAAATCACCGTTTGACATCGGCTACATCGACATCGACAACTTCAAACCCTACAATGATTGTTACGGATTCCAGAAGGGAGATATTGTCATCAAGACCTTGGGAGAGGCCCTTGTGCAGGTTCTCGACCAGGCCGGAACCACGTCCTTTCGCGGCCACATCGGCGGGGACGATTTCATTGTGATCACAGAGCCCCACCAGGCTGAGAATATTTCATACCGGATCATCGAGGCATTCGAAAAAAATCTTCCGATATTCCACGGTGAACAGGATTTCTCTGCCGGTTGTTACTCTGCAACAAACCGCAAAGGAGAGCAGGAAACGTTCGGACTGCTTTCGATCTCCATCGGCATCGTCAATACCCACCAGACGCCGGTGACCTCATACCCCCAATTGGCTTCTCTCTCCACCGAGGTCAAAAAAGCTGCCAAAAAATTGCCGGGATCATCGGTTGTCGTAAATCGCAGGAATATATAACGGTCGGATGCCGATAGAACTGAATTCGTCCCATCGCACTTCGAACGATCCAATATTCCTGTTATCGAACTGCCATGGTATATCCGACTGCCGATTTCGGGATGTTGTAAGCACCGAAGTCACAGCTATAGACCGTCCAGGCCTGGGTGCTGTCGTTCGCGTACGTAGAGGAAGTCCAGTAATAGTGAGCTACCATGAATGTTTCGAAAACAACCGGCCCCGTGACGGTTATTCCGTCAGGTCCATACGTGCCATTGTAATATGCGGCAATAGGGAATGTTGCGGCCCGTTCTGCGAGGCTTAACATTTCAAATCGGTTCGGCATTCTCCATTGGCCGGCGGCCGACCCGTCAGTCAATCCGCACTGGCCGTTCGCAAGACCGTTGACCGCCGCAATGGAATCCGCCCATGACGCTTGAATGCAATCGGCCTTTTTCAGCCAGGTCAACCCGGTTACGGTATCGTAGAGTGTCCCGTCACCGTTGTCGATGATCCGGGGAGAGGTCAAAGGCCTGGAGTTGACCAGACTTGCGCTGTCTCCCGCAACGGGCGTGTCGACGGCACCATTGACCGTCCCTTCGCAAAACGGGCAGGTATGGTATGCGTCGTCCCCGGCAGCCCAAACGTAGTACTCGCCGGTAGCCTGAAGGTTAACCGCGCCGGCCGAACCGGATTTTACAGCCCACAAAGAATTTAAAGAGGCCACTTTGTCATTGCCGTAAGGGAGCACGTCAACCCCGTTTATCCAGCGTCCGTCCGTGAACCGGATTGCCATGGCACTGGTGGATGTCCCATTGGTATTGGCGAAATTGAAAGAAGACGAGGCCATATAGGTACTGGACGACCAATAGGCATTGGCAAGAGTGATGCCGGTGAAGGGACTTCCACTGGAAACAGCAGGATTGCTTTGTGAAATGTCCACCACACTTTCCAGTTCATTTATGTTTGGCATTCTCCATTGGCCGGCGGTTGACCCATCCGACAATCCGCACTGGCCGCTTGCCAGTTGGTTGGCTGCGGTCAACGCGGCCGCCCAATTGCCAGGGGCGAAACATCCTGCATTCTTCATCCAGACAAGTCCGGTCAGGCCATCTGTTACGGTTCCGTCCTTATTGTCGGTAAACCGCGAATTCGGCCACGCAACCCCTTTGTTGGCCGATGCATCGTCACCAGGCACGTAACTTGTCGTCTGTCCGGTTCTGGGGATGCTGACGACCCTATCCCCTGGCCGGTACGCGGTGAAATTTGCTCCCGTCAACGGGGTTGCCGGGATGGACGAATAGTGGATAACGGTTCTGTCGAGTCCGTTATAACCGGCTTTGATAATACCGCCGGTACCCGTGCTGACGGATGGATAAAACCCGAGTCCGGCCTTTTCCACAAAGATTTGATAATCGGTCCAATCTCCCGTGTATAACGTCGTGAACGAATAGGCTCCGTTGGCATCGGTGGTGGTTGTTACCCCGATATTGTTGTTCGTGTGGTATGCCGTGACAGTAACACCGGGGATAGGGGTTCCGTTTGTGTCAACGACAATGCCGGAGACCGTACCATTGGTAGTACCTCCCGCATTATTGTTGGACGAGTTGGAGTTGCTTTGCCCGCCTCCGCTTCCCCCGCCGCCGCAGGCAGCAAGGAGCATGCTGCTCAAAATGAGGGGCATAAGCCATGTCCTCGCCAAAATATGGTGTTTCAACGCCCTGAATTGGTTTGAAAATACGGGAAGAGTTCCGGGGAAATTTGACTTTCGCATACGAGCACCTCTGACTGGCGATTATGGTATGATGAGGGCGTCACAAAAAAAACGCCCATTCCTTGAATCTGGAAGGGCGCCATTTAAGACGTATGCGCCCTCTTTTCGGCAGCCCGGCTGTCCTCTCAATGAGGACCCGTGGTTTTGCGTCCCTGGATTGCTCCAGGTTTGCTTTTTACAGAGAGGTCTGAGGTAAATAGTTTGTCAAATTTGAAAGCAATTTAAGTACCAAATAACAATGATGCATTATATGACTATTTTCATTGGATATATATTGTTACGTCGTTTGGCGATTAACGATAGTGGACTCAAAAGTGTCGGCTGCAAGTGACAAAATACGGTCACGCTTCCATGTCACTCAAGAATTCTTTTTCTTCATTCGAGAATAATTTCTCCAGATCGAGCACCACCAGCAAACGTTTACCGTGGTTGACGACCCCGGTGATACAGTCCTGGGCCGCGTTGCTATGCACGATGCCCGGCGGCGGCTGGATCTCGGCCGAGGAGATGCGGATCACCTCCGCAACCGCATCCACGATGAAACCGGTCAGGCTGTCGCCCACCTCCATCACCAGGATGCGGCTCTGGCGGTCTTCCGTCCGTTCGCAAAGCCCGAAACGCTTGCGAAGGGAGATGATCGGCACCACCGTGCCGCGCAGGTTGATAATCCCGTCCACATAATCCGGGGTGTTGGGCATCTTGGTGATGGACGGCATGCGGATGATCTCCCGCACCGTCAGGACGTCGATACCGTAATCTTCCCCATCCAGTTCGAAGCTGACCAACTGGATGATCTCATTGGTGGTTTGGGTAACTTCTCCTCTGACAGCCGGTAAATTGCTCATGATCGCCCCCCTATTCCGGTTTCAAATCAAAGATGACATCAAGGCGGCGAGGATCGAGGCGACGAAGGCGTACAGGTAGTACGTTGAGGAGCCGAAGACGAGCCAACGACGATGCCGCTTTGATTTGGAATTAGAATTAAACCAATCGGAAGCGGCTGACGATATTTTGCAACTCCTGGGCCTGGTTGGACAACAGGGCCGCCGCGTTGGCGGTTTCGTCGGCTCCGCGCGCCGTCTGCTGCACCACCTCGGTGATCTGCTGGATGTTGCTGGTCACCTCGCCGGTGGTGGCGGTCTGTTCCTCGGCGGCCGTGGCGATCTGGTTCACCTGCATGGTGACCTCGTTGATCCGCTCCAGGATCTCTTCCAGGGCCTTGCCCGACTTTTGCGAGGATACGGCCCCCTTTTCCACCTCGTGGACCCCCACCTCCATGGCCTTGACCGCCTCATGGGTCTCCTTCTGGATCGCCTTGATCATCTCGCCGATCTCCCGGGTCGCCTTGGTGGTCCGTTCGGCCAGGGCCCTGACCTCATCGGCCACCACGGCGAAGCCGCGACCCTGCTCGCCGGCCCGGGCCGCTTCGATGGCGGCGTTCAGGGCCAAAAGGTTGGTCTGGTCGGCAATGTCCTCGATGGTGCCGACGATGGCGCCGATCTGATCTGAACGGCTCCCCAGGGCCTCGATGGTCTTTGAAGTCTCGCGCACCCGGTCGGCGATGACGCCCATGCCGGTAATCGTCTCCTGCACCACCGCAGCCCCGGCGGTGGCCGAGTCGGCGGTCTGGCGCGAGGCCTCGGCGGCCATGGAACAGTTGCTGGCAATGTCGGTCGATGTGGCCGACATCTCCTCGCTGGCGGTGGCCACGGTGTTGGTCTGGGAAGCGACCTCTTCCGCCCCGGTGGCGATCTGGGCCGAGGTGGAGTGGAGTTGGTTGGAGGCCGAGGCGATGCCGGTGGAGATGTCCACGGTCCTGGTGATCATGTCCCGCAGGTTGTCAACCATGTGCTTCATTGCCGTCATCAGTTGGCCGGTCTCGTCCCTGCTCTTCGATTCGACAACCACGGTCAGATCACCGGCTGCCAGGGCATTGGCTACAGAGACACCTTCTGCAAGCGGGCGCGTAATACTGCGGGTAATGAAGAGGCTGATCAGTATGCCGAACAGCACCGCCACGCCGATAATGGCAAAGGATGTGATAAGAGAACGGGTGTACTGCTTGTTTGCCTCGCCAACGCTGGAATCCATCTGTTCTTCCTGGTACTGGATGATTGCCTTGAAGGCGGTCTTAATCTTTGTGTCCAGAGAAAATGCCTCCTTGTTGAACACCTCCAAGGCTTCATTCGTCTTGTTGGCCAGACTCAGCTCGATCACCTCGTTGTTGGCTTTTTTGGCATTTTCCAGGGAAGTTTTGGCGGCAGCGATCAACTCCTTGCCTTTATCGGTAGTCACCAGCTTTTCCAGTTTATCCATCGATTCCTTGTATTCCACCCGAAATTTGTCTATGTCCTGTTTTGCTTCAACCCTGCCGGCTTGGTCTTTCAACAGCATCAGCTCGATAGCTTCGATGAGATTGCCTATTTTCGCATCGATATCATTCGCCAGCTTGATCTTGGAGTAATTGTCCGTCGTGATATGTTCCAGGCCCCGGTTTATTTTCCCCATGCCGTTGATGCCCATCAACCCAAGAACAATCAACAGCAGCAGTACCAGACCAAAGCCCAGGCCAAGGCGGATTCCAATCTTCATGTCGTTCATCATACTTTCCCCCTTTTGAATTTGTTTGACTTGTTCTGGTCATAGCCGGCGACGGCGAGTGTGCCATTCCTTCTCTCTTCGAAAACAGTTCAGCGGAATTCGGCAAAATATTCATGTCACCATAAAAGCTTGGATCCCGCTCGCCAGGTGGCAAGTTGCGCCTTGCCAATCGCGCAATCTCTTCCTGTAACTCGTTTTTGCCTTTTTTTGCTGTCGAGATGTCGTTAACGGAGATTGCCGCACCCTCACGAATCAAATTCAGGGCAAAGATATTTTTATCATCTGCTGTTAGCTGAAAGTATTTGGATTAACTCATGTTTATGCGCACTATGCAGTGTGAAATTACCAGCATGCGCCCTAATTAAATTAAATTATCTATAATTGTTTAATATAATGAAAATAATGTGCTGTCTATTGGGGGAAACCCCTAGAAATGCATTTTTTGATGGTATCGGTCGTAAAATTGCTTGGGGGGAAGATATCTCCCGTCCAGATTAAAATGGAAGGTTGGAAGGCGTGGTGATAATGTTGGAACCGTATTTATGGGCTGCCGGGAGATGAAAACCGACAGCTCCAATTTATCCTGCATCAGGCTCCATCTGTTCCGCGATGACGGCCCAGCGGGCCAGACAAGCGGCGTTGGCGGCGTCAAGCTTTTGCATCAGGTTCGCCCGATGCACCTCAACAGTCTTCAGGGCGATTCCCAAACGCTCGGCTATCTCCCTTGATGTGGCGCCCTGTCCTACCATGAGGAGAACCTCTTTTTCCCGCACGGTAATCTTCGTGCGGAGGATGGTTTGTTCCTTCTGAGAGACAGGTTTGCCGTGATGTAATGTTATCATCTCATGGCGGCGAATACGGCCGGCAACGGCCGCAAGCAGCTCTTCGGCGGAAAACGGTTTGGGCAGATAGTCGTCAGCCCCCGCCGACATGCCCTTGCGAATCTCCATGCGCTGCCCCAATGCAGTAACAAAGATAAAGGGGATATCGGCGAGCGTATTCTCACCCTTCAAAATATCCAATACACCATAGCCGTCCATCTCCGGCATCATAATGTCGCACAGAATCAGAGCCGGCCGTTTATCACGGAGCATCGTAAGAGCCGATTGCCCATTGCAGGCTACACGGACGGCAAATCCTTCCATCCGGAGGATCAACTCCATCATGCTGAGGTATGACGGGTCATCATCGATGATCAGGATTGAGTACATGTGTATGCTCCTTTGTAGTTGTAGTCACTATTTGCCAAGGGTGTTTTGTCGGGCCTGAACAGGATCAACCGGGATTTTCACCCGCATGGTGGTCCCTTCACCGGGCTTGCTGATTACGGTGATGGTTCCGTCCAGATGCGACAATGATTCGCGAACAATGGAGAGTCCCAGGCCCAACCCGCGACGCTCCTCAACATTCCGGCTGCGGTAGAATGCGTTGAATATCAGCGTCTGATCCTCTTCAGGGATGCCGATGCCGGTGTCGGCTATCTCCAGCAGTAATCGATTCTTCTCACGGCGGACGTGTAACGATACGTTTCCGTCCGACGGTGTGTACCGGAAGGCATTGGTCAGCAGGTTTTCCACTATCCGTCGGAAATGGACCATGTCCAGCACCGCTGAGCTGCAATTCGACGTCGTCGTGACCTTGAATTGGTGTCCGGTGCTCCAGACCGTTTCTACTTCAGCGGCAATGGAGCGGCAGATTTCACCGATATCCGCCAATTGGGGTGAATTCACCGCTCGGTCCGTTTTCAGTTGGTTGAATGATAGTACCGAATCCAACAAAATCGATATTTGACGTGCGGCGTTCCGGATATGCTCATTTTGTTCACGACGCTTATCCGGCGTCAAGCGGTCCCAGTAGCGATCCAGAATATCGGCGCTGCCCGTCAGCAGGCCAAGCGGGGTGCGAAACTCATGGGCGACGGTACGCAGCAGTCTGCTCATTGTGCTGTTGGCTATTCGGGCTGCTTCAAGCGCCTGTCGCAATTCATCATCCTGCTGTACGCGCTTGGTAATATCGCGGATGGCAGCCACATAAACCTTACGATCCTTAAATGTAAAGAAGCTCCCTGTAATTTCAACAGGGAAGATCGTTCCATCTTTTTTACGGTGCCATCGAATGGGAACCTCGGTCAAATGTCTTTCAAAGGTTTGTCTGGTTTGGTCAGGCTCGGCCGAGACGTCCAGATGTATCATCTGCAGGAATTCCTCAGTCGTGTATCCGTACATTTTCAACGCCGCTGTATTGGCGTCCAAAAACCGGCCTGATTCATGATCCATCATCAGAAGCGCATCGGACTCGACTTCAAACAGTCGCCGATAACGCTCTTCATTGTCTGCCAGTTCATCTTCGATCCGCTTGCGTTCGCTGATATCAGACAACATACCCATCAAATAGTGCTGTCCACACAGCTCGATGATCTCTGACGAAATGAGAAGATAACCGATGCTTCCGGATTTGTTGCGGAACCTCGCTTCATATTGCTGCACCCGGCCCTGAACCTGGATGCGTCTGAACATTTCTTCGCGTTCTTCAGGAAAGGGCCACATCCCCAGTCCCAGTGAGGTATTGCCTAGAATCTCATCTCGGGAATATCCGAAAATGGAGAGGAATGAATCGTTGACGTCAACGAAGCAGCCGTCGTCCATGCGGCTGATCCCGATGGCAATGGGGCTGTTACTGAAAACGGTTGAAAAGCGGGTTTCATTTTCACGAAGCGCGTCTTCCGCATGCTTGCGGAAGTTGTTGTCTCGAACGACGGCGATAATGAAGTTTTTTCCGCCGATGGAGGCCGCATTCAAACTGGTGGTGGTCCAGGTGAGGGATCCATCTTTACGCCTGAATTGCCATTCCAATTGCAGGGGCCCTTCCGTTTCTGCGACGCGCATCATAGTCTCGGCGAACTTCTCCGTGTACGGCTCCTCTTTTGAAGACAGGTCACCCAGTTTCAAGGAAAGCGCCTCATTGCGGGAGTACCCAAGGACTTCATAAATGCGCTCGTTGACGTCAATGATTGTCCTTGTTATCACATCGTATAGTATGATTACTTCGTTAGTGGCGTTGAATATGCTCTTAAGCCATTCCTCCCGTTCCTTCAGGGCGTCTGTCGCTCGCTTGAGTCCTGTGATGTCGCTCAGGGTGATGCGACACTCATGGTCATCCGATGAGAATGCGGCTTCGAGATGGGCAAAGAGAGAAGTGCTGTCCTCTCTTGTGAGGGTGATTTCACAATTATTATTACCGTTGTATAAAAGTACCTTTTCAAGAAATGCGGAAAAAACAAGACGGTCTTCATCGGCGACAAACTCTTTGAATTGCCGGCCGATCAGGCGGGAACGCTCGATCCTGAGGAGGCTGGCGCCGCATAAGTTAACTGAACGTATTGCCCCGTTACCGTCAAGGGTGAAGTAGCCGACCGGAGCGAAATCGTAGAGGTCGGAATATCGTGCCACTGCCTTCTCCAGATCATCCCTGGTTTGGCGCAATTGCCGGTTTTGCATCTCCAACTCAATCTGATGGACATGAAGTTCCTGGACGAGCCGGAGAGACTCTTCGTCAGTCCGTGGTGGAGTCCGATGCGCCGTCATTCCCGTTAACTGATCTTCGGCTTTGCCGCGCACATCGGCGGTATCTTTTGACGTGTCATTTTTTTCGGTCATTCCTGATCTGCCCCCGTTGTTGCACCAGTTTTTAACGTTCCTTTCGTGTCAACTCGCAGGCTGTTGAAAACCCAGGTTGTTCAAAAATAGTCAGATCGTCGCACCCGCAGTATAATCGCCTCCGGCGATTATCGGTGGCGAAGCGCAGCGGAGTTCATCCCGCATGGACAGAACCGGGACGGTTCTGCTAAAGGCCCTGCGGAGGCGCCCGAAGGGTGAGGCCAAAGGCCTCAGTCACAAAGGGGCTTTCGAAGACGGCGGCGAGATGACTGTTTTTCAACAACCTCCTAGTCAAAGGACGATGGAGGTACTGATCGGCCAAAAGAAAGCCGGCCGGATTATGGGATCACGCTAAAGCTGGTCGAGGACGTTAAACTGTAATTGCCATTATCTACGGTGACGGTTATGGGTCCGCTGGTCGCGCCCGCGGGGACGGTCGTGACGATCTGGGTGGATGTGCTGCCGGTTACGGCCGCGGCGGTACCGTTAAAGGTCACGGCATTATTGGCCGGGGTTGGATCGAAGTTCGTTCCCGTGATGGTTACCGCCATGCCCACTGAAGCGCTGGCCGGTGTGAAGGTGGGGGGAGCGAGCACCGTGAAACCGGCTGCGGACGTTGCATGGGAAACTCCATCCACGGTGACGCTTATCGGCCCGCTGGTCGCGCCTGAGGGGACAGTCGTGACGATCTGGGTGGGTGTGCTGCTGGTTACTACCGCGGCTGTCCCGTTAAAGGTCACTAAATTATTGACCGGGCCGACATCGAAGTTTGTTCCCGTGATGGTTATGATTGTGCCGACTGTTGCGCCGACAGGTGAAAAACCGGAGATGGCGGGAGAGGGGTTGCTGCCACATCCGGAGAGGAAAAAAAGAAAAAAGACCAATGGGCCGCCGGTCCTGAAATTTCTGAACATGGATGCTCCTTCATTATTGATAATGTATATGATCAGGGTTCCTGCGCCGGTAGAGAATCAACGTGCCTGTGAGACCGCAGGCGGCGGCAAACATCATCCAGAGACCAGGGGCGCCTTTGTCGCCGGTCAGCTTTATCAGCCAGGTCGAGACAGCAGGCGTGAAACCGCCGAAAAGTGCAGTTGCCAGGCTGTAGGCAAGTGAAAACCCTGCGGTGCGCACATTTACCGGCATGACCTCAGTCAACGCGACAACCATGGCGCCGTTATAACTGCCGTAGAGAAACGACAACCAGAGTTCCACCATCAGCATCTTCGGGAAGGTTGGTGCGGAAACGAGCCAGGAAAGCGATGGGTAGGCAGTAAGAAGTGTTAAGATGGTAAAGGCGATCAGAATCGGCCTGCGGCCGATGCGATCGGATAAGGTGCCCATGACCGGCAGCCAAAAGAAATTGGATACACCCACGCAGAAGGTTACAATCAGGCTGTCTGTGCTGGAGAGCTTCAGAACACTCTTGCCGAATGTAGGTGTATAGACCGTGATGAGATAAAAGGACGTGGTTGTCATGACAACCAGCATCATGCCTGCAATAACAATCCCCCAGTTTTCAACCATGGAGCGAAAAATCTCCCGGGCATCCGGCCGGTGCTTTCGTGCCAAAAACTCGTCTGTTTCCTGGAGCGAACGACGTACGAAAAAGATAAGGGGCACAATCATGCAGCCGATGAAAAAGGGGATTCGCCAGCCCCAATCGGCTATTTGCGCCGGCGCCATCAGGACATTGAGTTCATAGCCGATTGCAGCCGCGACCATGATCGCAAGCTGCTGGCTGGCGGATTGCCAGCTCACAAAGAATCCTTTGTGACCGGGCGTTGCCATTTCGGACAGATAGACTGAAACCCCACCCAGTTCGACCCCGGCTGAAAAACCTTGGACAAGACGCCCCGTAAGGACGAGTAAAGGCGCCACTAGCCCGATAGTTGCATAGCCGGGAACAAACGCTATCAGTACCGTGCCGAGAGCCATGAGAGCCAATGTTACAATGAGGCCCTTGCGGCGGCCTACCCGGTCGATATAGGCGCCCAGAAGGATTGCGCCGAGCGGTCGCATAAGAAAACCGGCGCCGAATGTCCCAAAGGTGAGCATGAGCGAAGCAAATTCGCTGCTGGCGGGGAAAAATGCCTTTGAGATATAGGTGGCATAAAAGCCAAAGAGGAAAAAGTCAAACATCTCAAGGAAGTTCCCACTGGTAACCCGTAAAACTGCCCCAAGCTTAGAGTGTTTTGTTTGAGCTGCGGCCATGAAATCTCCTTGGGCGATACTTAGTATGCACATGTTACGTGATTATAATAATCTATCAAATGCAAAATAGAGGGAACCAGAAGAATTTTGAACTTGTCCGTTTTGTAGCAGCCGAGCAGGAGATGGTGGGAAAGAGGGCCGCGGGTGCGGTTTCCGAGGGGAGGGGACGTAACCAGGGGCTCAGGGAATCAACGGCGTTCCCGTAAGCCCTCTCATTTCGCAATTATGACGAGGTTCTTGCAAAAGCCCAAATAATCCCCTCCCCCCTTGCGGGGGAGGGTTAGGGTGGGGGGGAGTTTGCCGAGAAATCCGCATGTTGCAGCTTCACCCACCCCCCAGCCCCCTCCCGTCAAGGGAGGGGGAGTCAGTTTGCAAGAGTTTTGCAAGAGGCTCTGATATGTTCGGGAGCAAGAGCGTTCTGACGGTCCAACATCTCTGGAGTGATTTTGATGTGATTGTTATTCTCCCGCACCGGCGCCCCATCCCTTCGTTCGCTCCAGTGCCCTGTTCCATCGGCCGCGCAACTCCTCCGCCTTCCCCCGCTCCATGGAGGGGGTAAATGTCCGCTCCGCCCGCCAGAGCCGTCCGAGTTCCGCACGGTCCCGCCAGTAGCCGACCGCCAGCCCGGCCAGGTAAGCCGCCCCCAGCGCCGTCGTCTCCCGCACCATCGGTCGTACTATCGGTACCCCGAGGAGGTCCGCCTGAAACTGCATGAGCAGGTCATTTGAGGTGGCGCCGCCGTCCACCCGCAGTTCGGCAAGAGGGGCGCCGGTGTCCTCCTCCATGGCTTTAAGAAGGTCGGCTGTCTGAAAGGCGATGCTCTCCAAGGTTGCCCGGGCAATGTGCCCGGCAGTAGAGCCGCGGGACAGGCCAAACAGGGCGCCGCGGGCGTAGGGGTCCCAGTGAGGGGCGCCCAGACCGGAGAAGGCGGGGACGAGATAAACGCCGCCGTTGTCGGGAACCGATGCTGCCAGGGCTTCGACCTCACCGGAGGTGCGGATGATGCCGAGTCCGTCCCGCAGCCACTGCACTGCGGCGCCCGCAACGAAAACGCTTCCTTCAAGCGCGAACTCGGTCCGGCCGTCGATTCTGCACGCTACGGTGCTCAGGAGTTTTTTCCTCGAGACGACCGGACGGTCGCCCGTGTGCATGAGCATAAAACAGCCGGTGCCGTAAGTGTTCTTGACCATACCCGGCCGGTTGCAGAGTTGGCCGAACAGCGCGGCCTGCTGGTCGCCGGCGATTCCCGAAATCGGCACGGCCGAGGCAAAGAGGCGGGCTGTCGTCTCGCCGTAAAGCTCGCTGGAGGCGACGACCTCGGGCAGGACCGCGGGCGGAATTCGGAGTATTGCCAGCAGTTCCGGGTCCCACTTCCCCTCGTGGATGTTGAACAGCAGCGTGCGGGAGGCGTTGCCGGCGTCGGTCACATGGCGCTCTCCCCCGGTCAGGTTCCACACAAGCCAGGAGTCCACCGTGCCGAAGGCGAGCTCCCCCGACTCCGCACGAGCCCTCGCGCCTGGGATGTGGTCGAGAATCCAGGCCAGCTTGGTCCCGGAGAAATAGGAATCCATCACAAGGCCGGTCCGGGCGCGGAAGAGAGGTTCAACCCCCTCGGTTTTCAGGCGGTCGCACTCCCCGGCGGTGCGACGGTCCTGCCAGACGATGGCATTACAGATCGGCTTCCCGGTGCGCCGATCCCAGACAATGGTTGTTTCCCGTTGGTTGGTGATTCCGATGGCGGCGATGTCGGCGGCGGTGAGGCCGGCCCTGGCTATGGCCTCAACTGCCACACCGAGTTGGGACGCCCAGATATCCTCGGCGTCGTGCTCAACGAGGCCCGGCTGGGGGAAAATCTGGCGGAATTCCTTCCGGGCTTCCCCGCGCACACAACCGTCATGGTCGAACACCAGAGCGCGGGAGATGGTTGTTCCCTGGTCCAGGGCAAGGATAAAGCTCATCGTTCATGACCTCCGACGTAGCGTTCAATATGGCCCGTCCTCATAGTAGTACCAGATTTCACTTGGATATCCAAGGGGGCCTCATTGAGTCCTTGCCGCCAATAGGGATGATGGCTTTCTCCTGAAACGGACCGGCTCGGGGTAATACTCGGCCGGAAACTACAGTGCATCTTCTCCTGTTTCGCCGGTTCTGATCCGAATAACAGTTTCCACCGGCGTCACAAATATCTTCCCGTCCCCGATCCGACCGGTCTTGGCCGATTTTTCAATGGCCTCCAGCACCTGAGGAACAAGGTTGTCTGAAACAATGATTTCGAGCTTGATCTTGGGAATAAAATCAATCATATACTCGGCGCCCCGGTAGAGTTCGGTGTGCCCCTTCTGGCGGCCATACCCCTTTACCTCGCTGATTGTTATACCTTGTATGCCGATTTCGTTCAGGGCTCCTTTTACCTCATCCAATTTAAATGGCTTGATTATGGCATCAATTTTTTTCATTTTATATTCTCCCTTCTGAAATGATGATCTAACCCAAATGGTCAGCTGACACTCTCTTCAGGATTGGCGCCGATATTATGGATGGCCAAGTCGGCGCCGGCAAGCTCCTGATCTTTACTAAGCCGGATTCCCACCGTTTTGCCGAGTATCCCGTAGACGATAAAACCGCTTGCCAGTGCAAATATAATTGCTGCCAGGCTCCCGGCAATTTGGGAAATGAACGTAACACCTCCCATGCCACCCAAGACCTTTTGACCGAAAATGCCGGCAGCAATACCGCCCCATGAACCGATAACGCCGTGAAGCGGCCAGACTCCCAATGCGTCATCGATTTTTAATACCTCTTGCTCAAAATGAAAACCATAGACAAAGATTAAAGAAGCTATGCATCCCACCACGAACGAGGCCAACGGATGCATGATGTCACTGCCGGCGCAGACGGCTATCAAGCCTGCCAAAGCACCGTTATGAACGAAGCCCGGGTCGTTCCTGCCGGCTACCAGTGCAGCAAGTACACCTCCTACCATAGCCATGAGGGAGTTGACTGCTACCAGACCGGATATTTTGTCCAGATTGCCGGCACTCATCACATTGAAGCCGAACCACCCTACGGCAAGTATCCATGAACCCAATGCCAGAAAGGGTATGCTGCTGATAGGGATAGGATGGGATTTACCTTGGACATAACGTCCAAGGCGCGGGCCAAGAATAATGACGGCAGGGAGAGCGATCCAGCCACCCATGGAATGCACCACAACCGAACCGGCATAGTCATGGAATTCGGCTCCACCGATGGTTTTGAAGAACCCTTGCAAAAGAGAACTGTTTTTACCCCAAATGAGTGATTCGAACAGCGGGTAGGAGATTCCCACAAATAGCGCGCCTGCAACGACTTGCGGCCAGAACTTGGCGCGTTCCGCAATGCCCCCGGATATAATTGCCGGGATGCAAGCTGCAAAGCAGAGTAGAAAGAAATAATGCACAAGGTCGTAGCCTTGAGTCTTGCCCAGTATCTCCTCTGCGGGCTTTAGAAAGGAAATACCGTAAGCAATCGGAAAACCGATAATGAAATAAACAATCGTTGAAACTGACCAGTCGGTAAGAATCTTAACCAAGGCATTGACTTGATTTTTTTTTCGTACCGAGCCTACCTCCAGGAAAGCAAAACCGGCGTGCATGGCAAAAACCAGCACTGCACCCAACATCAGAAAAAGAACATCACCACTGCTCTTCAGGCCAGTCACCGTTGACATGGTCTCCATGCGCACTACCCCCATTGGTAAATTATGATATCCGCCCTCATCAAAGCACATGTAATCAATGGGTGACGGTACTATGTGCCGTCAATTTGAGCATAATGTGTCATATGAAGTCCGGAATGTAATGCTCACCATTGAGCAAATCTAAAAATGTATGCAAAAATTGTACAAATATAACACATACATCGCAACTCTGCATAATTAATGAACAATAACATGTTTTGGCGAATGGATTCTATGCCCAATTTCTAGTTAATTGCAAATAAATTATGCATTATATGATTAAATATTAGTCTTAAGCTTTGATTTAAGCCAGTAGCTGTGAGATGAATTTGCTGGGAGGGCTGGTATCTGGGGCGTGGATAACAGATGGCCTGGAATAGGTCACTTTGGTGGCAACTTCGCGGGGTAAACCATTGATGCAAAACTTAAGGGCTTATCTCACTCGTTGTGTGCTCTGGAGGAGAGTTTGATGTTATTCTACCGAGTCGAGATTTGAGTTTTATAATCTCAAACCGAAATAACGGAATTTTTAAATGATACGTGTCCTTGCCTGCCCGGTAGTCAAGCTACTTCCAGATAAGGACGCAGGGATATGCGGTAATCTTCGCTGTTCCCGGTCTTAACAATGGAGCTGATCGCCTTGGTGATTTTATCCACCGAATCGTCCGCAGCGATGATCTCGAGTTTCACCTTTTCAACCACATTTGCTACAAACCGGGCGCCACGATAGATCATTATTTGTCCCTTCTGATGACCATGGCACATTATGGCGCTTTCCATGAAATCATTAACGCCTATTTCAATGAGAGCGTTCTGCACTTCCTGCAACATGAGTTTCGGTATGACGGCATCTATCTGCTTCACAGCCACCTCCAAGTGCAGGTTGGCATCCCTGCGCCATTTTTCTGAAACCTATTGAGGTTTCAATTCAAAGGATGTGCCAAGTTGAAGCAGGATTATTTCTTATTGATTCCAACTTGTTACAAAAAACGCCCATCATTGAGGCTTGAAGTGTGCCGGAAACTTGTGCAGGAAACCGGGGATTGCCTGTGAAACAGTCAGAGTACTTCCCGCTCCGCAAGGTCCCACTGACAGGTCTGAAAGAACGGAAAATACCTGGATACAGTAAGCTCCATATGTGTAACCTCTTATCTAAGGCGGACAGTCCGCACACATGGATTTAAAAAGATTCGTACTCAGGTAACGATCTCCTCGATCGGGAATTATTACAACGAGCATGCCTGATTCAAGATCGCGTGCCAGTCTGAGTGCACCGGCCATCGCGGCGCCGCCGGACATACCGCAAAAGATCCCCTCCCTGACAGCGAGCATGCGCGCAGTTTCGAAAGCGTCGTCGTCTTCCACAACCAGCTTGCAATGATAGGCGGTAGGATCGTAGATGGGAGGTACTATCGCCTCCTTCATGTTTTTCAGGCCCTGGATTTTATGCCCCAACACCGGTTCAATCGCCACAACCTGCACCTGGGGCCCATGTTCCCGGAAATAGCGTGAGACCCCCATGAGTGTTCCGCTCGTACCCATGCCGGCCACAATATGTGTCACATGGCCATCTGTTTGGCTCATTATCTCCGGGCCGGTCGTCTCATAGTGCGCCAGCACATTGTTGGGATTGGCATACTGGTTCGGCATGTAATAGTGGTCAGGATTCTCCCCTTTGATTTTATGGGCCAGCCGGATAGCTCCGTCGGTAGCCTCGCAACCGGGAGACAGCACGATCTCGGCGCCGTAGGCCTCCAGCACACTGCGTCGCTCCATACTGACACATGCCGGCATCACCAGCTTGATGCGATAGCCACGTGCCGCCGCGATCATGGCAAGGGCTATTCCAGTATTTCCGGATGTCGGTTCCAGAATGACCTTGTCAGGCGTCAGTTCGCCGCTTGCTTCGGCCGCGAGGATCATTTGGCGCGCCGGACGGTCCTTAATCGAACCGCCAGGGTTGTTTCCTTCCAGTTTTGCCATGATTCTAACGCCGGGTTTTGTCGATAGGGAGTTCAGTTCAACTATGGGAGTTGAGCCGATTGATTCAATGAGACTTTGTCCATTCATAGGTGCCTCGTCTGTCTGGGATGTTGCCACCATAAAAGATGCATCTTTTCGCGTCAAGTGGGAAGGAGGGATACGGCGTGATATTTGTGTATATGATCTCAAACGTATCATGGATGTTCTTCAATTACTCCGGAAAATACAAAAAGGGCCTGCAGAATATATCTGTAAGCCCTTTGTTTTCCACCGATGAATGTAATAATGGCGGGTCACTCTCTCCTGTCGCCGAAAAGCTGGAGGATCATGAGGAATATGTTGATAAAGTCAAGATAAAGAGCAAGAGCTCCGGCAACCGCCGCACCACCCCTGACCCCTTTGAGCTTTTGGGTGTCATAGGCGGTAAGGCCGATAAAGACGATCAGGCCGATGCCGCTGACCACGAACTGAATCATGTTGGAATGGAGGAAGATGTTCACGACGGAGGCAATGACAACGCCGATGAGTCCCATGAAACAGAAGGAGCCTATGGACGTCAGGTCGCGCTTGGTTACGAACCCGTACACGCTCATGGCGCCGAAGGTGCCGGCCGTGGTGAAAAAGGCGGAAGATATGGACTGGCCCGTGTAGACCAGAAAGATCCCCGAGAGTGTCACTCCGTTGAGTGCCGAGTAGAGGAGAAAAAGGGGCGCGGCTGTCGCGGTGCCCATGCGGGTGGCGAAACCGCCGATGGCGAAGACCAGTCCGAATTCAACAATGATCAGACCGAAGAAAAGCATCCTGTTGGCATAGAGCATATTGAACAGTGCGGGAGAACTTGCCACGGCCATGGAGACAAAAGCTGTCAGACAGAGTCCGGCAGCCATCCAGCCATAGACTGCACCCATGGTATTGCTCTGCTCCGTTACAATGGTGCGCGGTAGCGGGGTGCTGCGCGGGGATGAAGGAAAAGGCATATCAGTAGCTCCTTTAAAAGTTTGAGTATATTTTTAATATAATAGCGATGGCGGCAAAAAGCAACCGGATGGGACACCTTCCTGCATTATCCCGGTCAATTCCGGCAATCTGTTTAAGGTAATGATTGTATACGGTTACAATAGATGTATACATTGACATTTTGATAACGAGGTTCAAAATAAATCGTAATAAAACTCGGCTGGCCAGGGGATGTCAACGCGCGGCAGCTGATTGAAAGGAAGCGTAGATGGAAAAATTCATCGCCATTGTCTCGGCACTGTTTTTGGCAACCTTTGTGGTTGGGATCGCTTTTTTCTCCGCACCGGTTTGGATTCTCTTGATGCCGTTCAGGTTCGCGGTCGCGAAGGCGGACGATGCCGCCGAGGTGGGCTGCGAGGCGTAGCAGGGCTTTCGGTGTCTGTGAAGGCGGTGATTTACGCCTGCAGTATGGCCGGTAAGGTGTTGCTCTTCACCGCTGTGCCGTACTTTGCCTTGATGTTACAAGGTATTGGCATCACCGTCGGGATATTGCCGGCCGGCCGCTTCTGAATGCGGCAGGCATCGGGCCTACCCACCCAAACGTTCTTCGCACTCTCATAAATAAAATGACAGGTGCGCCGTCATGGCGTACCTGTCATTTTTTTGTTTCAATCCCAAATCAGGGCATCTTCTATGGTTATACGTCTTGCAATCACCATGGTACTACATCGGAAAAGCATGATGATCCGGCAATGCCGTGGGTAATTCCGGGACATCCATACCCGTTTTTTCGTCAATTATTCCCGGTAACTCGCGGGGTGCCAACCTTTTGCAACGTTGGTACCCCGCATATTACCTAAAGTAATGCTGTCTCGAACTTACTTTTTGGTACCCATTCCGGGCAATTCGTGCACGTCGAGGTGGCAGTCAAGGCACCTCGGGAATTTCGCCATGATCCCTGCCGGATGAACCTGCTTGTGGCACTCGGCGCAACGTGGAATGTACCCGTGTTTATCATGGTGGCACTGTGCGCAAAGAACCTTGGCATGCTTGCTCGGGGTCGCTTGCCACTTGGCGTAGATCTTGGTGTGGCAGGAACCGCAGGTCTTTGCCGGCTCATTGGCTTGGTACGTGACCTTCTTCGGTTTATGCACCGAGTGGCATTTGGTGCAGGTCGTGTATTCCTGGCCTTGATAGTGCGGCTTGTGGCACATGGAACATGACGGTTTGAAGCCGTGTGAGGTGTGGCACTTGGCGCACCCAAGCAGGGAATGTTTGCTCGGAAACTGTACAAGGTCTGCCTTTGGCTTGGCATGGCAGGTCGGACAGGTGTTGACGAGCCGGTTGGTCATGGCGACCTTGCGTGGAGTATGCGGGTTAGTGTGGCATGTGCCGCAGTCCTTGTTTGCCGGGCCGTGGATATCCGTATGGCATGACGAACATTTGGGCATTATCTCTTCATAGTTGCCTTTCTTTGGATTATAGGCGTGAAAGGCCTTATGACACCCTTGACATTCGAATCTATGCCGGCCGCCGTTGTCCTTCAAAGAGCCAAACTGGCCGCTGTGACACTGGGCGCATTGGGTGGGTGCGAGTGGCTCCGGGGTTACGCTATAAAGTTCAGGCCTGACGGGAATGTCTACCGTAGCCAATTTAGCCGCAAAAGCGGCAGGCAGGGCCATAAGCAATATCAGCAGGGAACCGAACGCGATCGTTGACAACTTCCTGGAAACAGCATTTTTCATACTTCCTCTCCTCCTAAGTAGTTGATTTCTCAAAACTATGAGAATTCCGGGGTATTTAATACATTGCCTTTAAAAAAACGCTGTGGTGAAAGTCTTCGCGACTACAGCCCCCTGTTGTTGAGGGTCGCGTCCCGGCGCCTGTTTCTCTCCGCGGGTGACATTATTGAGGCAAGTGACCATGGCTCGTACGATTCGTGTAATTCCAATTCCAAATCAAAGCGGCATCTGCGTTGGTTCGTCTTCGGCTCCTCAACGTACTTACCCGTACGCCTTCGTCGCCTCGAACCTCGCCGCCTTGATGTCATCTTTGATTTGAAACCGGAATAACTGTGGAGGATAGCAAAAGCAAAGCAGCTGTCAATAAAATTATAGCGTCCTCGGAATTCCTCTTTCCATTATCACCAAACACCGCCTGGCATAAGCCAAGGCCGCCGAAACCCCGGACAGAGACCAACCCGAGGTTTACACGCTCATGCGGAGGGGGGGGAGGGCTTTCCCATGGATCGGCTGTTTCACTTCTTCAATGCCTTGGGGCGTGATGTAGAGATTACCGTTAAGGTCAAGCCGCCTCCTCGCCAACAGGAAAAATTAAATCGGTGATAAAGATCACATCTTTTTAGGGCGGATTATATAATACTGCAATCATAGTGGACATTTGCCCCGTTACCTGTCCTCCTTCGTAGCGGGGCCTTTTTCGTTCAACAACGTTTGACGGGACAAAATAAGCCAGGAGGCCGTATGAGGATTATTCTTTGCTTTGGGTTGGCCGTGATGTTATCCGGCTGTGCCGCACTTCCCCGCATTGAGTGGACAAGTACGCTGGGAGAGAAATGTTTCTCCTCCGCAAAATCAAACCAAGCTAAATGCTATTCTAAATGCCAGGATATATATTGCCTTACCACGTGCGATGTGGGGGTAAATTACGCAATGGCTGCGTGTACCGGCCAAAATAATTTATGGTAAAGGCTATCGAGATTTTATCCTGAAAACGGCAGTTAAAAACCGCAAAGACGCAAAGGGCACAAAGAAATTCAAATGCTTTTGAAAATAGAGACTCGAACCAATCAGGTGAAAGACTTTGGTAAGTCAACTGACTGATTTTTATTCGTGTTCTTTGCGTCTTTGCGGTTCAAATGCTTTTTTAGGTTTATTGCGCCACTGATTGCGCCGCAAAAGAAAAAGGCTTGCAGATATTTTCTGTAAGCCTTTTTCTTTGATGGTGTCCCCTTGCGAGCTATCGTCGAGACTTCGACAAGAACATCAAGGTCACTCAAGGGCCTCAAAGGCCGCCTTTTCCTCAGCACTGAACATACGGTTGAGATCAAGCGCAATCAAAAGCCGATCTGCGTGGTTGATTACCCCGGTGACGCATTCCTGGGCCGCGTTACCCTGCAAAATAGTTGGCGGCGGTTGGATTTCGGCGGTCGATATGCGGATGACCTCCGCGACGGCATCCACCACGAAGCCGGTCAGGCCGGCGCCAATCTCCATCACCAGGATGCGGCTCTGACGGTCGATATCACGGTCGGCGAGCCCGAAACGCCTCCGTAAAGAGATGATCGGTACCACTATGCCGCGCAGGTTTATAATGCCGTCCACATAGTCCTGAGTGTTGGGCATTTTTGTGATGGATGGCATGCGGATGATCTCCCGCACCGTCAGCACGTCAATGCCGTACTCCTCTCCTCCCAATTCAAAGCTGACCAATTGAATGATCTCGTTGGAAGTTTTAGCCACGTCTTCTTTAACAGCCGGCAAGTTGCTCATGGTAACTCCCTTGGGCCAGCCGGAAGCGGCCGACGAGATTTTGCAGCTCCTGGGCCTGGTTAGCGAGTTGCGCGGCCGCGCCGGCGGTTTCATCCGCGCCACACGCCGCCTGGTGAACGATCTCGGTAATCTGCTGAAAGTTGCTGGTCACCTCTCCGGTGGTGGCGGTCTGTTCCACGGCGATTTTTGCATCCTTCAGGTTGTCTGTTTTTTCGTCGAGGCCAGCATTAAAACTTTATCTGAACCCTTTTCTTGCCGCTTCCCTCGTCTTTCACCCAGAGCAGGGTCTTTTTCGAGCGGGTGCACCATTCGCGGACATCGTTCTCGAATGTGGAGCAGTCGGCAACGACTTCAAGAACATCACCCGGTTTCATCTTCGTCGCCAGAATACTGACCTTAAGGGTCGGTTGCGGGCATTTCATTCCAACGCAGTCAAGTGTTTGTGTTGCCATTGTTCATCCTCCGTATGATGTGATGTGGTGCAAGCGGATATATACTTTATAGCCTTGAATGCAGGCCGGTGTGCGCAGCGGCGAGTGCACGAATGGAAGCAACGAAGTCGTTCGTCACCTGCGAGAACTTTTCAGCCTCGGCAGCGGAGACATAATCGAAACAAAAGCGCGCCGGATCTACCCCGAGCTGGGGCAGCGTTCGTTCGAGCAGTTCGGCCCGGCAGAAAGCCCGCAGGTTTCCCTCCTTGTAATGGCAGTCGCCCGGGTGGCAGGCAAGCACCATCACCCCGTCGGCTCCCTTTTGGAACGCCTCCAGTACCAAGGTCGGTTCAACCCGGCCTGAGCACATGACGCGCACGACCGACAGCTCGGGGGGCACCGGAAGCTGGTTCATGCCGGTCTTGTCCGCCCCGGCATAGGAGCACCAGTTGCAGAGAAAGGCCACGATCCTGACCTCGCCTGATACAGGGGTTCCCGGATGCCCTGCGGATGGTTGAGCTACGTTCGGCATGGTTTGGCAACTCATGATAACACCCCCTCAAGCTCGGCGCGCAGCATGGCGCGGGAAAAGCCCCGGGCAGTGATGGCGCCGGCCGGACAGACCGCCACGCAGGTACCGCAACCCCGGCAGAGAATGTCCGAAATATCGGCCGTTTTTGTGACCTCATCCCAGGTAATGGCCTTGTACGGGCAGACCCTGATACAGCTCTTGCAGCCTGCGCACTGCTCCGCATCCACGGCGGCTACCTGGGGATCGACCGTCAGGTCTCGCCCCTCGACCAGTTCCGAGAGCGCAACGCCGGCCGCTGCAGTCCCCGAGGCGAAGGCCTCGCGGATGTCCCCCGGCCCACGGCAGGTGCCGGCCAGGTAGACCCCCTTGAGCGGGCTGAGAAAGGAGCCGGAGAGAGCATGGATGGGGGAGATGAAGCCGGCATCGTCCGTGTCCAGTTCCAGGAGGCGCGCCGTTTGCGTCGTCCCGCGGCTGGGGACGGTCGGCCCGCAGAGCACGATCATGTCGGCGGGGATCTCGGTGCCGCCCGGCCCGCAGGCGATGACCCGGCCGTTCGGCGTGTCAGCAACCGTCAGGTCGCCAAGCCCGTTATAGCGGACGACATTGCTGTGGTCGTGGCTGAAGAGGCGGGCGGCGTTGACCCCGGCGACCACCTGTTCCCTGATCAGACGGGTTACGGTCAGCCCTTCCTGTTTTGCCGCGGCGATATGGGCATACTTCAGGGCTGCCTGGCAACAGGTGCCTGAACAGTAGGTGACGGCGTCGTCGAACGACCCCGCGCATTGTACGATGGCTAGGGAGGCGGGGGCCGAGCCGTCGCTCTTGACGAGTTCGCCGCCGCTGGGGCCGGTCATGGCCAGCAACCGCTCGAAGGCATAGGCGGAGAAGACGTTGTCCCGGTCCGCGAAAGCGGCCGGGAGAACCGGCAGCTCTTCGGCTCCGGTAGCCACGATTATGGCGCCGGCCTCGACCACACAATCCCGGATTGCGTCGGTGAAGACCAGAGCCCCTTCCACCGGGCATTCGGCCAGGCAGGCGCCGCACTCCTGGCCGTTCAACTTAAGGCAGTGATCGGCATCCACGTGGGGCAGATTGGGGAGCGCGCCGACAAACGGGCCATCCACGGCAGCCAGTTCGCCGCCGCAATTCCAGGGGTTTTCCCGGCGTGCCGGGCAGACTGCGGCGCAGACCATGCAGCCGATGCAGAGTTCGAGGTCGATGTATCGGGGCCGTTGGCGCAGGGTCAGCTGCCAGTTGCCGAAGCTGCCTTTGACCTCGGTCACCTCCGTCAGGGTGAGGAGCTTGATGTGCTCGCTTTCCGGTCCATGGAGCAGTTCTCCCATGCCCGGTTCAAGCAGGCACGGGCCGCACTCCAGGTTGGGGAACAGCTCTTCGAAGCGCACCGGCATGCCGCCGAAAAAAGGCTCTTTTTCTATCAGCGTCACCATGCGGCCTGCCCGGGCCAGGGTCAGGGCGGCCTGGATGCCTGCCGGGCCGGCGCCGATGACGGCAACGTCGGTCCGTACCGGGACATGGCGTTCAACGAGCGGTTGATGGTGGCGGACCCGCTGCAACGCGGCGGTGATCAGGCGCGCCGCCTTGCGCGTCGCCAGGTCGGGATCGGCGGTAACCCAGGCCACCTGCTCGCGGACGTTGATCATCTGGAGGTAATAGGGATTGATGCCTGCAGCGGCCAGCAGGGTGCGGAATGTCCTCTCGTGCTCCCGTGGCGAACAGGCCGCCACCACGACCCGCTCCGGCCCCTGCTCCCTCAGCCAGGCGGCCAGTATTTCCAGGTTTTCGGCGCCGCAGGCCAGCTCATCGGTTGTGACGACCGGTTTGTCCGGGAGTTCGGAAAGTTGGGTCCGCACCTTGTCCCAATCAATTTTTTCGCTGATGATGCCGCTGCAGGTGCACAGGATGACGGCGGTTTTGGGGTGATGATTCATGGTGCCTCCGCGGGTGGGCCCGCATGTTTCCGGGCGAGGATGGAGCGGACGGCGGTGCAGGCCCGCTGCACCGCCGCCTCGACCTCCGGAGTAAGTGCTTCGCTGAATGTGGTGACATCCTTGGCGACCACAGCGACCAGGCTGATGTCCGCGTCGCCGGGGAGCGTCATCCCCATGGTGCGGCCGATGGCGAGTGCCTCCGGAAGGCCGCAGTCATGGCTGCATGCCGCGTTGTGCGAGGTCCTTTCGATGCCGCTTACGATGACCTCGCCCGGGGGGAGGCCCTCGTCGATCAGTGCATCGATGATGACGGCTCCCCGTGTGCCGGACAGCTCCTCAAGCAGCAACAGGCCACCGGCGTGGGCCTCCACGAAACGGACGCCGGGAAACTCCTCGCCGGCAAGTTCGCGAACGACACGCGGGCCGACACTGTCATCCATGAGGAACGGTGATCCCAGGCCGACGACCACCATTAATAACCCCGTCTGATGCGGTCGAGAACGGTTCCGTCTCCGGACCGGCGGACCGTGAGTTCCAGCGGGGCGGTGCCGATGGCGTGGGTGGCGCAGGAACAGCAGGGATCGTAAAGGCGGAAGGCCATCTCGACCCTGTTGAGGATGCCGTCGCTGATGATGCCCTTGTGGATCAGGCCCTTGGCGGCCTTGGCGATGGACATGCCGATGGGGGCATTGTTGTTGGTCGTCCCGACCACCAGGTTGACGCTGGTGAGTATGCCCCGTTCATCGCAACTGTAATGGTGCGTCAGGGTCCCTCGGGGGGCCTCCACGCAACCGATGCCGACACCGGCACGATACGATACGATCTGCCGCACGTTCGGGTCGCACAGATCGGGATGGTCGGCCAGTTCCTGCATACGTTCCGCCGCATAGAGCAGTTCGATCAGGCGCGCCCAGTGGGTGGCGAGTCGATGGTGGACCGGGCGATTCCGTCCGTTGGGGCCGTTGCCGAGGCAGCCGAAGGCATCGAAGAACCGTTCGAACTCCGCCTGAGCGCGCGGCGTCGCCATCCGGTCGGCCACGTTGAGCCGCGCCAGGGGGGTTGCCTGGTAGACGCCGCTCTGCGGACCGTCCACAAACCCCTTCCAGCCGATCTTCTTCAGATAGGGGAACTTGACGTAGCTCCAGGGCTCCACGTGTTCGGCGATATGGTCCCGGTACTCATGGGCTTTGTAACGGGTGAACTCGTTGCCGTCCGGGTCCACGACCCGGATGGTGCCGTCGTAAAAGTTGGGTGCGTTATCGGCGTCCACGGTGCCCATGGAATAGGTCTGGTGGGCGTAGAGGTCGCCCAGCACCAGGTTGCGGTAGGCTTCGTTACCCATGACGATCTTGTGAAAAATATCCAAGGAGAACAGGGCGAATTCGATATTTTGCCGGGCGGTCTGCCGAGCCTCTTCGGCAATCTCCGGAGAGACCGCAATGCTCCAGCCGCCGGGCAGGGCGCCGCAGAGATGAACGCCCCGGCCGCCGAGCTTTTTGATCAGTTCGTGATTGCGTGACCGGCAGGCGATGACCGCTTTGCCGGCATCCAGGCCGACCTTGCGGATCACGCCGAGGATGTTGCGCTCTTCCTTGGGGGCATCGGGACCGACGATGAAATCCGGGCCGCCGAGGCAGTAAAAATGGGTGGTGTGGTCGGTGACGAAAAATGCGTTGTAGATCAACTCCCGGATCCGGGCAGCAGCGGGGAGGCAGGGGGTTCCGAACATCTCGTCGAGGGCTTTGGCCGCGGCAATGTGGTGAGCTTCGGGGCATACCCCGCAGATGCGGTTGGTGATGTTGGGCATCTCCTCGGCCTGGCGGCCGACGCAGAACGACTCGAAGCCGCGTAGTTCGGGGACCTGGAAATAGGCCGAAACCACCTCGCCGGCGTCGTCCAGGAAGATCTCGATCCTGCCGTGCCCCTCCAGGCGGGTGATGGGGTCGATGGTGATGCGCTGGTTCATTGGTCAACCTCCGGGCTACGGTCGGCAACTGCGGTCGTTGCCAGGTTGTATCGGTAAAAGGTCCCGAGCGGGTCGGCCACGCCGGCCAGGGCGCTGCGCAGATGGGCGTGGATGGCGGCTTCCGCCGTGCCGCTGGACTCTCCGGGATCGACAACCGCAGCCAGGGCCGACAGCGCGGTCGCGCCGGGGTCTGCATCCCGGTCGAGGGCGCCGTAACAGCCGGTACAGGGCATGGCGACGGCCGGGCAAAGGGCGCCGCATCCGCCGTGGGTGGCGGTGCCGATGCAGCAGAACCCCTGTTCGGCCAGGCACCAGCCGGCCTCGGGAAGCGCCTCGAAGGGGCGTACCAGCCGGGCGGCCAGGGAACCGCGTTTCTCCCGGTCACATTGGTCGCATACGGCCCGCGCCGTGCAGCCGAGCAGCGAGCCGTTCTCCGGCAGCACTTTGCCGGAGGCGACGTGGCGGATAACGGCGACAATCTGTTCCGGCTCGGGGGGGCAGCCCGGAATGGAGTAGTCTACCGTTACGGCCTCGTGCACGGCGAGCACGCGGTGCAGAAACGCCGGCAGTTCCAACTCTCCGCCCGGTACGAGGGAGGTCCCCCCGGGAATCAGGCCCTGTGCATTGTCGGTGCTTGACGAACCGCAGAAAACGGTTTCGAGCACGTGGCCGATGCCGTGCTGGTTGGCCAGGGCCGGGATGCCGCCGCTGGCGGCGCAGGCGCCGAAGGCGACGAACAGTTGCGACTTGCGGCGCAGGAGTTCGGCCATTTCCAGGTTTTCCTCGGTCCTCAGGGCGCCGTTGAAGAGAGTCAGGTAGATCGCCTTGTCGGGCAGCGCCTCGATATCGGCGCGTTTGGTATCCAGGAGGCAGGGACAGAACATGAAGTCAAAATGGGCATCGACCTCAAGGATCGCCTCGTTGATGTTTGCCAGGGCGATCTCGCAGCCGCCGCAGGATGCGGCCCAGTACATGGCGAGTTTGGGTTTGAGGTTATTCATTTTACCTCCAACTACAGTCGTCAGATGACATCATTTTGATTTCTCTTTGTATCCATCGACTACTACAGTCCGTCAAATTATTAACCTTGTACCACGGTTTCAGTATTAACATCAATTATGTTAAATTTATATACTGTATACAGCAGTCATGGTCTGTGTATTGTATACAAAAACATAAGCAAAGCGATCCTTTAGGAGTGTCTATTATTGACAGGAGATATCAGGCCGGCCGGTTCGGTTTTCCAAACAATGCAAAACACACACTTCTTGCACTCGACCGATGACAATCACAAGGCAGCAGTGTAAGATGATGAAAAGTGCAAAAGATAATTACTACGATGAAAATCCGGATAGGTGCCGACGCATACGGGAAAGCCTCTTTGATGAAGAACTCAAAAACCAATTGTTGCGTTGGGCGTTGCCATGAATGACACGGCAGCCATAGGCATCGACCTTGGTGGGACAAAGACAGAAGTGCTTCTGCTGGCCCCGGATGGGGAAATCCTCTTCCGCAAACGGCAGGCAACTCCCAGAAATGATGGTTATGAGGCCATGCTGCAGAGCGTCGCCGATCTGGTGCGGCAGGCAGCCGGTACCCTCTGGGGAGATATGCGCTATACCATAGGCATCGGCATACCGGGTTCACTGGATGAACGAACCGGCTTGGTCCGCAATGCCAACTCCACCTGCCTGATCGGCCACCCGCTGAAGCACGACTTCGAGCAACTGCTTGGCAGGCCGGTGACGGTACGCAATGATGCCGACTGCTTCACCCTGGCTGAATGCCGGGCCGGGGCAGGGCGAGGATATGGCTTGGTATTCGGGGTAATCATGGGGACCGGGTGCGGTGGCGGCATCTGCATTGACGGCGTCGTGCGCGAAGGGCCGCACCGCATTGCCGGAGAATGGGGACACGTCTGCATGGTACCTCATGGAGCTGAATGCTATTGCGGTAACCGTGGATGCATTGAAACCCTGATCAGCGGCTCGGGAGTGGAGGCCAGTTACCTCCGCAGTCACGGGCACCCCCTTGGCATGGCTGAAATCGTTTCACATGCACGTTCCGGCGACAATGGCTGCCGGGAAATCTTCGACCGTTTTCTTGACGACTTCGGCAGATGCCTTGGCGGTTTGATATCTATTCTTGATCCGGATGCCATTGTCCTTGGCGGCGGTCTGTCCAACATTGATGAACTCTACACAATTGGCATTGATCGGGTCCGTCGCTACGCATTTCATGATGATCTGCGAACCCCGATCATGAAAAACAGTTTGGGAGATTCAGCCGGAGTTTTTGGCGCGGCGTGGTTAAACCCGGATATTCCATTAGGAGGAGCACAGCTCCTGCACGAGCCCTGCCGGACCCATTCCGGCATCTTGCCGCCCGGTTTCCTCGCCAATAGCCCTGCTATTGCCTCGTCAACCGGACAACAAGCTACTCGGAATATGTCTCGGCAGCACTCGTGCCCTAATGGAAAATCCGGGTTACAATGATCATGAAATTGCTGCCACTCACTATAAGAAGATACTGGATCTTCGATCTGGACGGCACGCTGACGGTTCCGGTTCATGACTTCGAGTTTATCCGCAGAGAACTGGACATACCGGGCTCCGCCGACATCCTTGGCCATCTCGATACTCTGTCGAATGGGGAGGCAGCACGGCGGTATTCCCGCCTGCAGGAAATAGAATGGGAACTGGCATGCAGCGCCGTTCCGGCACAAGGGGCGGTGGAGGCAATAGCCCGCCTCCATCAGTCGGGCGCACTACTGGGAATCCTCACCAGAAACGACAAGGACATTGCCCTGAGAACCCTTGAAGCCATCGGCATGGGGTCGTATTTTTTCGAAAGCAATGTGCTTGGCCGTAGCGAAGCTCCACCCAAACCCGATCCCGCCGGCATCCATTTGCTTTTGTCCGGCTGGAAAGCCAAACCATCGGAAGCGGTCATGGTAGGCGACTATCTCTTTGACTTGCAGGCCGGCAGGGCAGCCGGCACGGCAACTGTTCACGTGTGTCGCCCGGATGGCAAAACATGGCCGCAATTCACCGATTTTGCCGTAACAAGCCTTGCTGACCTGTCGGCGCATTTCGAGTAAGCAACCACAAAAAATATGCGATCACTATTTACTGCTTCCATAATAATTTTTATAAGCCACCTGTTGGTAGCCGGACGAGTCCAGGCTGCAGAGGTGACAAATCTCAAGTCAAGCAACTCCGAAGGCAAATTTGATTTCGAGTACGATCTGGCTGGAAATCAAGGGGAAAAGGACGCCTGCATAGAAATGTCCCTGGTTCTCAACGGCCAGAAGTATTCATCCAACGGTATTTCAGTTTCAGGAGACTTCGGCAGTTCGGTGAAGCTTGGGACAGGACGGCGGATCGTATGGAAGTGTCTCGATGATTTTCCCCAAGGGCTCAAATCTACGTTCAAGCTAGTTGTGGTTGTCGCGCCGGGCTGTGAATTGCCAAATGAAGGAGTTAATCCCTCCGAGGGATTCGTGCAATCACATTTTGCCGTAAACCGGCAAACGGTTGTCGATACCCGGAAAAACCTCATGTGGGTCCGAAATGCCAGTATTTTCGGACATCCAGTGACGTACGCCAACTCAAATAGTCTTATCGAAAAGTTTAATCAGGAAAGATATGCCGGATATGACGATTGGCGCATGCCAACGCGCGAGGAATTCGAAACACTGGTAACGGATGGGAAGGAAGCTGGATGGGGAAAACAATTTGCCCGGTATATCTCCGACTTCCTGACTACCAGCGGCTTTAAAAATGTTCAGCTTGGCTATTACTGGACAGCAACAACTTCTGAGGCAGCCGGGAACCGGGCATTCGTCGCGAACGGTTGGAACGGTTCGATCCGTCCTCTTGAAAAAACAAATTATTACTATATCTGGCCGGTAAGATCGACAAAATAGCTCCATTAACGTCACCTTGGAGGGAGGCGTCAGGCTTCCAAGTTGCTAACTCGAACCTAGATGAGATCGCGCACTTCTGTAACCGAGAACCAGGCAGCATGAGTGACTGAGGCACCAGTACCGGGGCCAACAGTGGCATCGGCGCTTGCCTTGATCTGTGTCAGCATATCACCATCCTCTTCGGTTTTTATCAGCTCCAGAACCAGTCTCACACCGCTGAAACCGCCTCCGGCGATTTTAAAGAGAAACGAAGCGTGCGGGTTCTCACTAATGTTGCGGTAGGTCCTGCCGTCAGTCATTCCCCATACCAACGTCTTCTCATCTATGACATGTGGACGGGCATATACAGCCGAATTGACGTGGCCTTCCCCTGAAGCGGTAGCCATGACGCCAAGGCCTTGTTGGTTGAACAAATCAGAAAGGTTCATGAATTTCTCTCCATCAGATATCATTTGGTTTCAGTCTGTGGCAATGGGGATCAATATCTCGTTGCGGCGTAGGAACCAGAGTGAGAATGGCGGATTGTAGCGTGCCCAAACCGGCTCTCCGATGCCTTTATAATTGTTGGCCTGCATCCACGCTTCCAATTCCTGTTTGTATCGCAGATATTTTTTCTCACTCCAGAATCCCGAGTATTTGACGGCAGCCACACGGTGTGATGGGACCCGTCGCAACGAAATAGTGCCATTATCCGGGATTGGGAGCGTCTCCAGAGAAAATGATGCGGGCATAGCGAAGCTGACCGCCCACTTGCCTGCAATTGCCTGCTGGCTTACCGGGGCAGTCATGCTGATTTTCTCGCCTGTTGCCTGTTGCGCTACCGGGGCTGTCATATTGATGGGCTTACGAGAATGGTTATCTCCCGATATGTAACGGAAGAGAGGTCTGAATGCCTTATAGCCGGCTTCTTCAAGGGTGCCATCAACGATTATTTCGGCGAGGATATGTGCTTCATAAGCACGAACTTCAAAAATTCCTGATGCCTTGACTACGCTGTAACGAGCTTCTTCAATCGCCATTGCCTGAACTCCGGTGGGCATTAGAATCACAAGAAGTATCCAAATCTGTTTTAGCATGCCTCTGTGAGTGTTTTCCGACAGCCATTGTTGACACCACATTTGTTGCATCTGAATTTTTCCTTGCTTGATGTGCGCATAATAAATACGTCGCATACCTTTTTAATGATCATACCACATGTTGTGCCACCCGATTCCAGTCATTTTCAGTTTACTGCCCCAAGCATTCAAAGCCTGGAGTTACTATCGTCGGCTTCCTCCGCAAGGGCCATTTTTGCCGCTTCGTTAAAGGACGTGAGAGATATGGGCAGAATCTTCCGGATTTCCTCGTCACGGCAGATCACTTCATTACCGAGTCCTTCGATGAGCGGCATGGATATAGACGGCTTTACCGGGGTAATGAGCGCAACCCAGTAGGAGGATAGCTTGGGCGTGAGGACGGGAACGGGGATGATCATGATGAACTTTTTCTCGATCTCGGCAAAGCGTTCCATCATTTCCCTATAGGACAGAACATCCGGGCCACCGATTTCATAGGTTTTCCCTGCCGTCCGTTCGTCTTTCAGACAGCCGACGAGATACGCAATTACGTCATTCACCGCAATCGGCTGGCATCGGGTAGACACCCAACGAGGAGTAATCATAATCGGGAGGCGCTCAACGAGCGCCCGGATCATTTCAAAGGATGCCCCTCCAGCGCCGATTATGACAGCGGCCCGAAGGTAGGTGGTCTGGAATGCGCCGCGCCTCAGAATTTTTGCAACTTCGAGGCGGCTTGCCAGATGCCCTGATAGAGGGTCGTTTTCTTCACCGAGACCTCCAAGGTAGATGACCTGTTTCAATCCCCATTTCTCGGCGACGGCGACAAAGTTTTCCGCGGCCTTCCGGTCGCGATTTTCGAAGCCGGCGCGGCTCTCCCCCATTGCATGAACAAGGTAAAAAGCGGTTTCTATCCCTCGGAATGCCTCGTCAAGCGTGGATATTTCCAGCAGATCGCCGATGATGCCCTCGGCCCCAAGAGGAATCACCGCATCCGTTCGCCGCGTCAGGCATCGAACGGGGATACCTTGGTCAAGGAGCGCTTTTGCCAGCCTCTTGCCAATGAATCCGGTTGCGCCGGTCACGAGCACTTTCGTCTGCGTAAGGCCCATGGTTTCTTCCTGACGAACAGTTATTCCAGCGCAATATAATTCCGCTCAAAGCCTGCTGAAAGTCCCGGCAGCCACTTCCGCTCCATTTTTGCTGCTCTGGCTTCAGTGTACTTGCTGACGAATGAAAGTCAACGCGCCAAAAGCGGTTGTGGCCGATCAAAGGTTATCGTCATGGCTTGTGCAGCCTTTACACCGGTTGATACTTTGGTAAAATATACCCCAATACGGCAGGATACATTGTTGACAGTTCGTATGCGGTTTCTTCCCACCATAATGTCTCGGTAAAGGCAAAAAACATGCGGATGATTCGTTTTGAAAGAGTGCAACTGCTAAACACCACTATTGATACGGCATGGGAATTTATATCCCATCCGGCCAATCTTACCCTTATTACGCCACCGGATTTGGACTTCACTTTGGCCTTTTCCCTTCCGGAGCGAATGCATCCTGGAACAATCGCCGCCTACAGGGTCGCTCCTTTCAGATGGCTTTGCTTCAAATGGATTGCGGAAATCACCCAGGTGATACCCCCGCATATGTTCATTGATGAGCAGCGCTTTGGTCCCTACCGTTTCTGGCATCACCAGCACCACTTCAAACAACTTGATGGCGGTGTCGAGATGCGGGACATCGTGCACTACATGCTTCCCTGCGATCCCTTCAGCAGACCTTTATCAGGCATGGTTGCCCGACGTCTTGCATATATCTTCGACTACCGGCACGATGCCCTGGAGAAGCACTTCGGAACCCCGCTTCATGATCAGAATGACGTGAAGGGCGACTCGTCGAACCCTGCCGGAAAGGACGGACAATGTGTCAGAGAGAAGTTGTCGTAAACGACCTCATGCAGAAAAACTACGCTTACAACCTGTCAGAGCCGGTGGGCATGAATTTTCATCCGGAATTCAAGCCCGAACTCACCCCAAAGGAAATGCTCGAACTGGGTGTTTTTGGCGGAAAGTACCTGACCGATTGCACTGGCGAGTTTCCGAAAGAGTGGTTTGATAACGCCAAACTCTGTCACGAGCGGCACGCCCCCGAGCTCAACCATTTCGGCGTCAACGCATCCAAGCCATTATCCTACTGGCGGGCCAGAGGATGGATCTATCACGAAGACCCGCGAGGTTGGTTCCAGTGGTACTGCCGTTACTACATGGGGAGGAGGTGTGCGGATGATGCGCGACAGATCGGCAGATGGAAGGCTATGAGAAGACATCTTGTTCAACTGAAGATAAATTGTGTCCCCGGAGACCTGAATTGCCGGAAAAGGCAGCGCCAAGCCTTACTTCACTGGGCTTACGACAGTCGGAAGATTTGAAGGATCGGCGAATTCAAAGTTGCGAGGCCACATGTTTTTCATCTAAAGAAGTGATTCAAACAGGTTGGCTCCAGAAACATTAACGCTGGGGTCGAGGTCTTCTGCAAAAGTTTCAATTCGAACTTTTTACATATTGAAATAATTATGGTTTTTGGAAAGCCTCTGGGGCAGGTTTCCCAGGTGCTGACTCTGACTTGTCAACTTGGAAGCCTTACCTCACCGCCTTCCTCTTTTGAGTTCCCTCAAGTTTGTCAAGGTTTCTCTTGATCAACAAATCTGCCTTGATATTTTGCCGATCCCAAACAACGTTCAAAAATAAACTGGCAGATCCTCGTCCCCGGATAAAGCGCCAATGGCGTATGGCCCAAATTCACGATTTCCAGCACCTGTTGATTTGAAATACCCGGCTGCATGAATCCGGCGGTAACATGAACAGCCAGGCCAAAACGGGCAAAGCGGCTCCGACCCTCCAACCATCCTGCGATTGTCTCTGCAAGCGTTATGCGTTCCCTGGTAATGCCCAGAATCATTTCACAAGGGGCTATCGAAATATACTCCCCGTCTGCCAATGATAACGATTCCGTAACGCTGGCAAAGTCTGATTCATTATGTACATGGTAGATTTCCATCTGCTTTTTGAAAATCCTGAAATCATTCCCCAATGTCAAATCAACAGATCCGGGACCAATCTGAGAATCATCCAGTGGATCGATGATTATTTCGCCCCGACTGATTGCAGCCAATATCTCCTGGCCTACCAATATCGACATCTTCTGATCTCCCTATTATTCGAACCTCGATGAAAGCTTCATGAGGATTCTAAGATTCTAAGTCTGACTTGTCAACTTGGCAGCTTGGCAGCTTGGCACGCCTCCTTCCTTGATCGCCACGGGAAAAAGAAAACCGGGTTACCCAAAGGGCCCCGGTTTTTCTGCGTACGGTTTTCTGGTGCCCTGTGAGGGCCAGCAAAGTCCCGTTATGTTTTACTTAACATACTATGTGCCACGGAGAAAAACCGTGATCGCCATCACAATTTGATTGGAAATCTGGGGACATAATACTAATTACTCAAGCCTTGCCGGCCTGCCTGCACGTTTTATCTTCAACGCCCTGCCAGTGATGCTCTCTACTTTCTCAACAAATTCATCATCACCTGCCGGCCTACCTGTGCGCGTTGTCTGGAGCAGCAAATTCAAATCCCCTTCCTCTCCTGAACTCAGAAATTCCCGCCAATCCGTTATCAGCCCCAGCAGCGTCCGGTCTTTCACCAAAGGGTCATAATCAAACATTCCGCACTGAAAGCAGGTGCTTGACCATGGATATTCCCATGGTGTCTTCGCCATGCCGGCAACAACCGGATTCCATGCCACATAACGGGCAGCCGCCAACAGATGCCGCTGGTCGAGCACGCACGAGCTGAATCGTCCCTGAAACAGGTAGCCGCGAACTCCCTGGGAGAGGTTTTTCATGCGTGTATAACGGCGATGTGCCTCTCCGAACCCACGGGCAAGGGATGTTTCGCCGTGAGGTACTGCGATGAAGTGAACATGATTTGACATGAGACACCAGGACAGGATCTCCAGTCCGAATCGAGCCGACTCCTCGGATAGGAAGGAGATGTATGCGAACCGGTCCGCGTCGGAGTGGAATACATCCATGGAGCGGACACCCCGCTGGGTAACGTGGTGGGGGTAACCTGGGGCAACGATTCGAGAGATGCGGGCCATGAGGGGATAGTATGAGTGGTCACCCGCAAAGTCAAGGTTGAATAGGTATTATGTCCCCATATTTCCTACTGGATGGAGATGTATGGGGGATTGTCAGTTGCCGCTAAGGGCCTGCCATGCGGCAAGAGAGTCCATGTAGTCTCTCCAGTGGACAATTTTTCGGTTCTTTATGGTGACGATGGAGACAAACCGGTTATCATAGGCAGCGCCGGTTCTCAAAATCTTGCCGTGAACTTGATATTCCAGAACAACGACGCCATGTTCCTTGTCATGATGAACGGCAAGATTATCACCCTTGTGAACCTTGATGTTGTCGCCATAACCGGAATACGCGGCTACCAGATTTTCCCGCCCGCGAATCTTCTCCGGCCAACCGGGGAAGCGGTAGAGGAACTCGAATTCGGCATCATCGGCGATAGTGTCGAAGTAATGATCGCCATCGACAAAGCCTTTCAATCCTTTCATTACCACTGCAAAGAATGGATTAAGTGCTTCGTGCTGAGGGTATTTATCATTTGGCATGGACTACCTCCTTTCTGCACTTACTTTTCTTAAGTTTCTTACTGATGTATATTTAAATATAGCTAGACAATATCTTCATTCCTAAAACGCTTAAAAAGCAATACACCAAGAATGATGCAGTAAAGAAGGACATTGATGAGTGGATAAAGAGGGCCGAATCCATGGCTTGATTCGCTGTCGAGCAACGAAGATGCCAACTGTTGAACTCCCAAGAGTTTCGGCCAGAAAAAATAAACTACTTTCCACCATGTCAAATCCGATTGTGAATGGCCGGCAGATTGCTGCACTATCGCCTGCCCTATCTGGCTATGGCTGGCAGCAGCTATGCCGTCAGCAACAAAACCAACGATACCGATGCCCAGAATACAAAGAACAGCGACAATGTCGGGCATCAGGAGAGACAACAACAGTACGGCAATAACCACAAATAGCAGGTTGATAGAGCATAGCATCGAGGCAATAAGGTATTCCGGCATGAAAACCTTCAAATTGATGGATGTGATCAAGAAGACAATGCTATGCAAGATGAACATGAATAGTACCGATAGCACCCATATTCCAATGATCTTTCCCGTAACATACTGCCACCGGGCTATCGGTTTTGATAAAATACACGATTGCATCCCCTCGTTCCGGTCGCGCCTGAATATTCGCATCGAAAGTAAAGCTGCTATGACCATCACGCCGGCACCAATAACGTGGAAGGTAGCTTTCGATAAAGTTCTGACAACGGTTCCGGCATCAAGAGATTGTCCGTTCACCATGTAATTACCTTGATAACAACCACGAACAAGAAATACGCAGATTGCGCAGACAACGAACATGACAACAAAACTTCTCTGCTGCACTTCGTCAATAAGCGTATATTTTGTAACCCTTGTTATGGGTGGAAGTGATTTCGACGTTTCCATGTTAACCTTTCACCAGTCTGACAAACACGTCTTCCAGCGTCTCCCCGTCTTGGACAATGGCGGAAATAGTGTCTTTTACCAAGAGCTTGCCACGGTTAATGATAGCTGCGGTATCGCAGATCTTTTCAACTTCCGACAGTAGGTGTGAATTTAGAAAGATAGTCATGCCTTGACTTTTAAGCGACTCCAGGAGCTGGCGGATTTCCCTGATGCCGATGGGATCCAGGCCAGAGGTAGGTTCATCAAGAATTAACAGTTTTGGTTCTCCCATGAGTGCAGCGCCTAATCCGAACCGTTGCACCATGCCCTTGGAATATGTGCCGACCTTTGTATGCTCCCTGCCTTGCATTCCAATCAGCTCGACAATACGCCTGCAGTGATCTGCCGCTTCGGACCTGTTTATATCCAATAACTCAGCACAGCGCAGAAGGTATTGCCACCCTGAAAGAGACTGTGGAATATGGTGGTTTTCAGCGAGATACCCGATTGATTGCCGGCATTCTGCCAGGGTGCTTGGGATGCCGTTTAAAGATAAGCTTCCCGATGACGGTCGTGTAAAATCGAGAAGCATCTTGACAATTGTCGTCTTCCCGGCGCCATTGGGTCCGAGAAGAGCAAAATACTCACCCGCTGTGACGGAGAAGGAGACATCGTCAACTGCTGTAAGCGAATCATATCGTTTGGTAACATTTTTCAATTCAATCATATAATTGTCTCTTATGAGATCTCAAAAGAGTTCTCCAGAAGCTAGGATGTTTGGAATTTTAATCGGCAGGGCTTTGACTTGCAAGCATATATTGAGGAGTGATAAATATCAATTCTCAAAGGTTGTCCGGCTATTACGCTTTACGTAATAGCATGTTTCAGATAGAATGATTCCAGATGATAAAGAGCTTCCGCGACAAAGACACCGAAGTGCTTTTTGATGATCGGCTCGTAAAGCGTTTTCAGTCTTTTGAGAGACCGGCACGACGCAAGCTGATTGTATCTTCACAGGGCAAGGACGTTGCAGGATTTGCTTGTACCACCCGGTAATAGGTTGGAGGCTCTGTGCGGCAACCGTGATGGTCACTACAGTATTCGTAGTAATGACCAGTGGCGTATATGTTTCAAATGGATTGACGGTGACGCTTATGATGTCGAGATTGTGGATTACCACTGAAAAGAGCATCCGATGAAAGAATATCTTGATCCCATACACCCAGGCGAAATTCTGCTGGAAGATTTTTTGAAGCCGATGGAAATCAGCATTAACAAGCTGGCGCGTGAAATAGACGTGCCACCGGGGCGGATAAGCACCATCGTCAACGGCAAGCGGTCAATCACTGCCGATACCGCCTTGCGTCTGGGAGTTTACTTCGGGGTGTCACCGGAACTCTGGTTGAATCTCCAGACTGATTATGATTTGCGGGTTGCTCGACGATCCACGAAATTGCACATCACACCGCTCAAACTCGCCGCATAGGGCCACGGCACTTCCCTTTCATTCCATAAAGAAGCCCTTGGGGTTCCAAGTTGCTAAACCTGACTTGTCAAATTGGAAGCCAGACCCCGCCGCCCGTCCCCATGTGCGACCTGAGGTACGGTACGGAATGGTCCTCTTCTTTCACGAAGTGGAAGCCGCCTGAAAAATTATGCTGTGATTATGCATATGCGCAAATTAGGGACGTTTACCAAAACAACGGTTCGTTCGGGAGGAATTATTATCACTATTGAACAAGATGTTTTTTTTAGAGAAGTAACCATCAGGATATGCAGCAGTCTCAACATTGCTACTAGCCTGGAGCGGGTGTTCGAGTACATGAGGGAATACATACCCCTCAACCAGTTATTCCTTGGCATCTCCGACGTGAGCCTCGGGGCGGTACGCACTATTGCCTTGGTAAACGATGGAAGCATCAAGGCTCCCAGAGCCATCGTTTTTCCCCCAAAAGAAATCTGGCAATGGGCAATGGATCGTCGGGAACCGTTCATCTTATCGCTTTCCGACCAGGATCCTCGCATTCGCTCTTTTGCAAAATTTATCAAGAGGGAGGGAGTTTCCAGTATTTTGCTGCCGCTCCATGTTGAAGATGATCGTATCGGACATCTGAGTTTTCGCGCCAGTGGTGAAGACAGGTATACCCAGAAGCATCTCGAGTTGCTGGCAGTCTTGGCCAAGCCATTTGCCATTGCACTGTCCAATGTCCTTGAACATCAAGAGGTACTAAAGCAGCGGAACCTGCTCATCGACGATAACCGCTTCCTGAACAGGGAAATCCTCTCCTATGTGGGGGAAGATATCATCGGAGGGAACTCGGGGCTGCGCAATGTGATGGAGATGGTTAAGGTGGTGGCGCCGCTCAATACGACCGTACTGTTATTGGGAGAAACGGGCACAGGGAAGGAAGTGATCGCCAACGCGATTCATTTGACCTCCCAACGCAAGGATGGCCCTTTTATCAAGATCAACTGCGGTGCAATCGCCGAAAACCTCGTCGACGACGAGTTGTTCGGTCATGAAAAGGGGGCATTTACCGGGGCGGTTGCGGAAAAGCGGGGGCGGTTCGAGCGTGCCAGCGGCGGCACTCTTTTTCTCGACGAGATCGGCGAGTTGCCCCTTCAAAGCCAAGTAAGGTTTCTGCGGGTGCTCCAGAGCAAGGAGATCAGCCGGGTGGGGGGAGACGCAGCGATTGATGTTGATGTACGGGTAATAGCAGCAACCAATCGCGATCTGAAACAGATGGTATCTGAAAAGCTATTCAGGGAAGACCTCTGGTTCCGACTGAATATCTTCCCCATCCATATGCCTCCTCTCCGGCAACGGATAGAGGATATTCCCGCTTTGGTCATTCACTTCTTGACACTAAAGAGCAAGGAACTGGGAATCGGCACCCCTCCTCACGTTGCATTGGGTTGCCTGGAACGATTGATGGACTACCATTGGCCGGGAAATGTCCGCGAACTGGAAAACCTGGTGGAGAGGGAGTTGATCCTGAATCGGGGAGAGCCACTGAGATTCAACTTCCTGTTGCCCGGCGATGGGGGCGGCGAAACGGTTTCCACTCCGGAAGAGCCGGTTGGCGGCCTTTTGAGTCTCGACGACGTGATATCATTACATCTCAGGAAGGTCCTAAAAATGACCAACGGCAAGATAAACGGCCCCGGTGGTGCAGCGGAATTGCTCCGGGTTGTTCCTAACACGTTACGAGGACGAATGCGCAGGCTCGGCATCACGCATGGGAAGAAGAAATCATGAAACCTAACATAGGAATATTCTTTATATTTCAATCTTCCTGTCGTACCAATTTTATGTAGATGTTCAGTAAGTATAAGTAATCATGAGCTATCTAATGGTTTCTTGTGACTTATTCACGACAAAAGTCACGACAGGGTAACAAAAAAGGACTTAAGCGATTAAGCCTAAGTCCATTTGGGTATACCCCGGATTGACGCATATGAAATTGACGTCTGCTTATCGGCCTAGGCTTAGGATGCTCATGGCAGACTGATGACGATAAGTAAAACGAGGGTGATCAAAGTGTATAGGATGTAGAGGTTTAAATGCCCGTGCTGAAGTCTTCTGATGGGCAGGACTTTCTCATAGAGCCACGAAAAGAATGGTAGATAAATTTGTTCAAGGATGGTTTCCGGTACATGGCTCTCAAAATGAGAATTGGCAGGGAATGATCCGATGATATGAGGAACGTGACGTTGAGGGCGTAGAACACCTGCAAAAAAAGTCACCAACATGTCAGCAAAAGAAGATGCCGTGTATTGTATTCTGCTGCTCGGGACGAGAAAGCCGCATCCCCACGTGCCAGTTGAAGTGTAATTCGATTTCTTCACACGGCCACGGTACCAGAGCAAAACACAGAACGTCACGATAAGCAAGGCAAGAGCAAGAATGGAAATCCAGACCAGAGGAGCAACTGCCGCCAAGGAAATGGCTCCGGTAGAACGTGGCAGCCAATCGCTTACGGCGGATTCCAGAAGAGTGACTACTGCCACAGGCGCTACACCGATGGCACAGCAGACAGTGGCCAATACCATCATAGAAAGCCGCATTGTCAATTTTGCCTCATGGACGACTGTTGGGTATGGCGAGCGAGGAGTACCGAGAAAGACAACGCCGACAACCTTGACGAAACATGCGACTGCCAGACCACCTATCAGGGCTAGGGCCGGAGCTGCTAGGGCTGTACCAATGGCTCCTACACCGCTGCCAGAAATAGTTCCGTTGAAAAATCCAAGGTAGATCAAAAACTCACTGACAAAACCATTGAGCGGCGGCAATCCGCAAATTGCCACGGCGCCGATAATGAACGAAACAGCAGTCCAGGGCATGGATCGCAGCAACCCTCCCATGCGATCTATTTCCCTGGTTGCAACAGCATGAATGACGGAGCCGGCACCAAGAAACAGAAGTGCTTTAAAGGTGGCATGATTCAATACGTGCAAGAGTGCGCCAGCCAAGCCTAGAAGAATAAGCATTGATGAACCGGAAGCCGCACCTATCAGTGCAGTGCCGATCCCCATGGTTATGATGCCGATGTTTTCGATGCTGTGATAGGCCAACAGGCGCTTGAGATCGTGCTGTCCCAATGCAAAGAGCACACCGACGATCCCCGACACCATACCGAGGATAATAATGACCATGCCCCACCAAAGTGGTATCCCGGTAAAAAACGATAAAGTGCGCAGCAGACCGTAGATGCCTATTTTGAGCACGGTGCCGGACATGATTGCGGACACGTGACTGGGGGCATTGGCGTGAGCTGACGGTAGCCAGATATGAAACGGCATGAGGCCGGCTTTGAAGCCAAAGCCGAACAGGGCAACCCAGAACATAACGGTAGCCAGCGGCGCCGTGGCAGTAAGCGTGCCGGCACCTGGAAAAGTGAAGGCGCCGGAGAGGCTTTTCAATAGGGCGAACAGGGCGAACAGGGCCAGGGTTCCCGTATGGGTGCAAATCATGTAAAGCGTGCCGGCATCGCGCACTTCTGGTGTGTGGTCATCGGTGGTAATAGTGAAGTAGGCGGCAAGCGCCATTATCTCCCAGGCCAGCAGAAACAGGCCGGCCGAACGAGCCATGGTGACGAAGAGCATTGAAGAGACCAGCAGGCCGAAAAAAAACGTCAGTTTGCGAACCGTGCGGGGATTGCTCGTTGCAGGCCAGTAGTCCAGGGCATAGATGCTGCTGCACGCGGCAACAATAAGGATCGGCAGGGCTAAGAAGGCGGTGAGTGGATCAACTCCGCATTCAGCAGGACCGAATGGGAACGGCCATGCCAACTGATAGGTAACGTGTTGGCGACAAAGTAGCGTCATGACGGCACCAACAAGCCCACCCACCGCCGCCACGACCATTGCCAGCGTCGCCAGGCGCTGGCCAAAAGTCGGGTTAATACAGCGCACCAGGAGTGGCACGCCTGAAAAAGCAGCTGTTAATGCCGCTCCGATGAGGAGAATGGCGGGAATGCTTGCCGTCAGGTCGCCGGCCATGAGGCGGCTCTCCCGATATCATTTTCTATTTCAAGAATGGCACTCATGATCGCATCGGCATCACATTTCTTGCCAAGAATGCCTCGCAAGCGTTGATCCCGCAAGCAATAAGCCAGTTTTGAGAGCAGGTGCAGATGCATCCTGATGGTCGGCGATATGATGGTGAACAGTATCTGCACCGGTATACCATCCAATGCCCCGAAATCAACCGGCTGCGAGAGGAAGCAGAGTGCGATCTTAGGGACGGGCAACTGCACCAGGATCGGATTGCGCACATGAGGAATGGCGATACCATCGCCGACCGCGGTTGTTCCCATCGCCTCGCGCGCAAGCAGAACCTGAAGGATGAACTCGGGATCGATTTCCGGCGGCAAGTCCAGGACTGCTACGGCATTTCTCAGCACAGCTTCTTTGTCATTACCCGCAAAACCACAATGGATGCCGCCGGCTTGCAGCGCTTGGCTCAAGGTCGGCAACGGACGGTTATCCGCATCAGGCATCTTGTACAGGGCCGGATTAACCTTTATTCCTCGCTCCGTTGCCCATTCCAGCAGGTCAACCGGATTGATATGGTAATCTCCCTGGATAGATTCTGCGGGCAAGTTGTCTTTTTTGATCCAGCGCACGACAGTCTTTTCATTGACATTCAAAGCCTGTGCAGCCTCGGACGGTTCAAGCAGCATTAATTTATCCTTTAGGGTATACCGGCGTCTCCTCGATGCCGAGTTGTAAACAGAGTGCCCTCTCTACCTGGCACATGAGTGACTTACTGATAAAACCGAGTCGGTCACCAATCACATTGGTCTTGTCGATGGTAATCAGGATGTGGGAGCTGATCTTGGCATCTTTTCCCAACCCACTGCCCGATGCCGGCAAGAGCGTCTCAAAGTCGTAAATCTTTTCCAGACGGGTAAAATTCAGGGGAATAATGGTCACGACCGGAGAATACTCGTTGCTGATATTATTACTTACTACGAGGCATGGGCAAACCTCCGGTTCATGTGTATCGGCATGGGGCAGCTTGACTGCATAGATACCACCGCGTTTAAACATCCCGTTTCTCCGTTACCGCAGCTTCGAATTTTTTGAGCACTTCTTTTGTATCTTCGGCGGTGGATGTATATCCTTCAATCAGCCCTTTGTACGCCTTCTTTTTCACCTCATCAAGTTTTTCCCTGGCAGCTTCTTCCAGGAACTGGCTCAATCCACGCTGACCATACAGAGCCTTTATATCGTCCACTATCGGAGTAGGTAACGTGATATTCAATCGCGTGGTCGGCATTACGGCACTCTCCCGTGCATATTTATGTGTCGTGTGTTGTTTGTATGTCTCATATTTGTATTGACGTGTGAATATTTATACCATATATTTTTGGCAGGTGTTATAAATTTTTATAACGTGCGGCAATTTTATGCCTCCCCCACATCATGTACTATAGGCGGCATGATGTGAGGGGGTTGGTGTGAGGCATTTGTGTTTTTTCCCGCTGATCCGACGATATGCCTTTTAGTCGCAGCCACAATAATTGCCCTTTCGGGAGTGCCGGGGCTTCTGCTGAACCGCCCTGTTTTAGGCCAACTGATTGCCGCTTTATGTATTGTTGCCGCATCGATTCTTGGTGAATTAGGCATAATTGCCCTTCTGAGCGGCTCCCTGGGATCTACCTGCCCGATTGACTGGCCATTGCCGTTCGGACCGGCTCTCTTGTCCGTCGATCTTCTCTCAGCATTGTTTCTTCTCCCTCTCTTCCTGGTTGCCGGATGTGCATCGATATATTCAGTCGCCTACTGGCCTGCGAGAGAAAAGGCCGGGGCCGGAAAACTCACGCTGTTTCTCGGACTCTTTGCCGCAGCGATGATCGTTGTGGTCATGGCCCGACATGGCGTACTGTTTCTTATGGCCTGGGAGGTCATGGCTCTATCGGCTTATTTTCTGTTGACGACTGAGCAACAGAATACCGAAGTACAGCGGTCCGGGACCGTCTATCTCATTGCCACCCATACCGGTACCATGGCACTGTTTGTCATGTTTTCGCTCCTGCGTGGGACAAACGGCACATTCACGTTTCCTTCATCACATTCTATTTCTCAATCTGCGCCGGCTGCATCAATAATTATCGTAACCGCGTTGATCGGCTTTGGCGGCAAGGCCGGCCTCATGCCTCTGCACTTCTGGCTGCCCGGAGCCCACGCCAATGCTCCGAGCCATGTTTCGGCCATGATGTCCGGCTTAATGCTGAATATGGGTATCTATGGCATCCTTCGGACGTTGTCGTTTTTTGACGTTCTGCCGGATTGGCTTGGCTGGCTTATCCTCCTGCTCGGCACTTGGTCGGCAATAAACGGCATTGCCCTGGCAGCCGCACAACACGATCTGAAACGTCTCCTGGCCTACAGCAGTATCGAGAATGTCGGTATTATTTTCATCGGTATCGGATTGGGACTTGTCGGGCAACAGATGAACGCACCCTATCTCGTTATTTGCGGTTTCTTCGGAGCCTTCATCCACATTATCAATAATGGATTGTTCAAATCGCTCCTCTTTCTCGGAAGCGGGGTGCTGATCCATGGCACGGGAACCCGTGAGATAGACCGAATGGGGGGCCTTGCCCGGCGCATGCCGATAACTTCTCCACTCTTTCTGGTTGGCTCCATTGCCATCTGTGGGCTACCGCCGCTCAATGGTTTTGTAGGTGAACTGTTTCTCTACGTCGGCGCCGTTACTGATGGAATCGTCGATCCATTGCCTCTGGCGGCCTTGGTGGCACCGGTGTTGGCTTTGGTCGGTGGGTTGGCGGTCATTACTTTCGTGAAACTCTATGGGATCATCTTTCTTGGCACTCCCCGTTCAGCGGCTGCCTCTCACAGCCATGATGCCACAGCGGCCATGACCGGCCCGATGATTCTGTTGACAGTGGGCTGCCTGGTTGCCGGCGTGGCGCCTGTGCTGCTGGTGAGACTTGTTACCCCTGTTGTCGTTTTTTTCACCGGCCTGGCCTTTCCTGACATTGCCCTGGTAACCAGTCGCGTTCCTCTTGTGCCTCTCACCATTGTCAATATCATGCTCATTTCCCTGACCATGGTGATTGGAGTTGCATACCTGCTAAGGCTGCGAATGTCGCCTAGCTCCATCGGTTCCACCTGGAGGTGCGGCTATCCTGAACCAACACCCAGAATGCAATATACCGGAACATCATTCAGTGAAATGGCAGTGGGTCTATTAGGGGCAATCGTTTCTCCCAGCCTCCGGAGGCCCAGGCTAGTCACATCCATTCCTACCACAGAAGCACGTTTTGATTATGCGGTTACTGAGACAGTGCTTGACCGGATTCTGACTCCAATCTTTCAATGGCTAGGCCTGGCCTTTTCCTGTCTCAGAAAGGTGCAGCACGGCCAGCTTCATATCTATATACTGTATGTCTTTGCCACGCTGTTTATCCTTATGGTCTGGCCTCATTGATGTGTATTGAAAGGCATTCGCCTTCTTTGAGGATGGCATTCTATGACTGATATCATCATCCATTGCGCAGTGGCGTTGCTCTTTCCGCCCCTTCTGCTCGGGGTCATCGGCAAGACGAAGGCGGCATTTGCCGGACGGGTTGGAGCACCATATTTCCAACCCTATTACGACCTGATCAAACTATTCCGCAAAGGATCGGTTTTCAGTGAAACCACCACCTGGGTCTTTCGTGCCGGCCCCGTGGTGACACTTTCGGCAACACTCATCGCCGTCCTGCTGATACCGCTGGGACGCCATGCCGCGCCACTGTCTTTCAGTGGAGATCTTATCCTGTTTGCGTACCTTTTCGGTCTGTCACGGTTCTTCACTGCCATAGCCGCACTTGATACCGGCTCAAGCTTTGAAGGGATGGGAGCAGCCCGAGAGGTAACTTTTTCCTGTCTTACTGAACCGACGCTTTTTTTTGTACTGATTACCCTGGCCCGCATGAGCAGATCACTCACCCTGTCAACAATCCTGACCCATCCCACTCCTGCGACCTGGCTTGCCGCCGGGGCCAGCATGCTGCTTCTGGTAGGGGCGCTCTTCATCACCCTGTTGGCGGAAAACTGCCGTATCCCCTTTGATGACCCGAGCACCCACCTGGAATTGACCATGATCCACGAGGTCATGGTTCTGGATCACAGCGGACCGGCATTCGGGATCATCCTCTATGGAGCGGCACTTAAACTCTTTGTTCTCGGAGCGATTTTCGTCAATGTTGCCCTCCCTGTTGCGACCGGAAACGCATTGGTAGACTGGGTAATCTTCATAGTCGCCATGCTTGCCCTGGCGATAATAATCGGTATTGTCGAGTCGGTCATGGCCAGGTTGCGACTTGTACGTATCCCGCAACTCCTGGTCGGGGCCACCATCCTGTCTGCCTTTGCCATGTTGCTTGTATTAAGGTAATCCTATGAACTCATTCGCTGATCAACTTTTGGTCCTGGTGATGCTGATCAATCTGGTCATGCTCGGAACAAGCCGGCTGAACTTTTCCATCCGCGCCGTAGCTGCCCAAGGGGTCATCCTCGGTATTTTGCCTGGGCTGATTCACCCTTTTTCCGGTCACCTGGCCGGCATCACCATAGGTATCATCCTGGCCAAGGGGGTTGTCATCCCTTATCTGATCAGTGATGCCGTCCACAAGGCCCATATCAAACGCGAAGTGGAGCCATTCATCGGCTACGTGCCGATCCTGCTCCTCGGCGCCGTATTCACCGCCCTTTCCTTTGCTTTTGCAGAAAAACTGCCGCTCGCTCCTGAGCATAAAAACTTGCTCTTTGTTCCGGCTTCCATCGCCACCCTTTTGACCGGCTTTTTGCTCCTCACGACACGGCGCAAGGCTATATCCCAAGTCATCGGCTACCTGGTGATGGAAAACGGGATTTTCATTTTCGGTACGCTTTTGACCGAAGCGATGCCGGTCATGGTAGAAGCCGGTGCGCTGCTTGATCTTCTGGTGGGGATATTTGTCATGGGAATCGTCATCAACCATATCAGCCGGGAGTTTTCGTCCATCGACACATCCCGCCTGAGGACCCTCAGGGAGGAGTAGCAGCATGTTGTATGCCCTTGTACTGCTGCCCCTGTTAGGGGCGCTATTCGCCTGGATCGTTCCGGACAACAGATTGCGTCCCCTGATCCTCCCGGTGATCGCTACGATCCATATCGTGTTGATGTCCATTCTGTTGGGACATACGCCGCCGCCATCACCCGGAGGGTGGATATGGCTCGACCCGCTGGGCAAGGTAGTGCTTTTATGCATCAGTCTGCTGTTTGCGGTCTGCGCTTTCTACGCGGTCGGCTACCTGTCCTATCGACAGGAACGTCCCAACCGGATTCTCTGCATGGGACTGCTGGTCTGCCTGTCGGCCATGGGGATGGTGACCATGGCTCAACATCTGGGCCTTCTCTGGGTGGCTTTGGAGACGACCACGGTCTCGATGGCACCGCTTATCTATTTCAATCAAAATGCGCGTTCCATCGAGGCAACCTGGAAGTATCTCATGATCTGCTCCGTGGGCATCGGCTTGGCGCTCTTGGGACTCCTCTTCCTCGCCTATTCAACCTATGTGGCCCATCATGAAGCAACCCTTGTCCTGGGTCCGCTGATGGTATCCGCTCGCGGGCTGAATCCCGCATGGCTGCACGCTGCTGCCATATTCCTGCTCGTCGGTTATGGCTCAAAAATGGGGCTGGCGCCCTTGCATACGTGGAAACCGGATGCCTACGGTGAAGCGCCGGGATTGGTGGGGGCGCTGCTTGCCGGCGGTTTGGTCAACTGTGCCTTCCTGTCAATTATAAGGGTCTATCAGATCTGCCTGGCTTCCGGCACCGAGATCCGTTTTTTTCAACAGGCAATGCTGGGCATGGGATTGCTTTCCATGGCCTTTGCCGCTGTTTTCATGGTTCGACAGGCCGATTTTAAGAGGATGCTGGCCTATTCGAGCGTAGAACACGTCGGTATTCTCGCCATTGGTCTTGGTCTCGGCAAGGGCGCGTTGTACGGAGCGCTCTTTCACCTTCTGAATAACGGACTGACCAAGGGGGTACTGTTCCTTTCATCCGGCAACATTCACCGATCATATTCAAATAAAACGACAGACGTGGTCAAGGGGGCACTAACGCGCCTGCCATGGTCAGGCGGGCTCTTTCTGGCCGGGTTCATAGCCATCACCGGTTCCCCGCCATTCTCGCCGTTTATCAGCGAGTACACCATCGTCAGCAGTGCCTTTATCGATGGTCGACATCTGGTGGGATGGTTGTTTCTGATTTTTCTGGTGATTGTTTTCATCGGTATGGCACTTACGGTGTTACCAATGGTCATGGGCGCTCCACCGGATGATATCGAACCGACGGATTACCGGGATCGTCTGCTGACAGTGGGACCTCCGCTCTTCATGTTGACGATAATTCTGGTATTGGGACTATGGCCGCCGGCGTTTCTGGTTGCGCTGCTCAAGGACGGCGCCGCCATGTTGGAGGTGAAACCGTGACCAGCAATCTACGCACCATATATAACGGTTTCGCACTTCCAATGGCGGACATTCCCGTCGTCGATTCCAGCCGGTTTTTGCAAAGCATTCTCGACGCTTCCGATCGGGGATGGCGCATTGTTTCGTACTTCGGGATTCCAGCCCAATCCGATGTTTCACTGATCTGCGTTCTTGCCAATAAAGCTGAAGGCCAGCTCGCCGTGACCCGTACGGAGACAAGTGACGACCACTTCCCATCAATATCCTCCCTCTGTACGCAGGCACAATTGTTTGAACGCGAGATTGCCGAACAGTGCGGTCTCGTTTTTGACGATCATCCTTGGTTCAAGCCTGTGCGTTTCCACCATTCATTCGTGCCTGAACGCGATGCCTGGAATCGTCCGGCGGACGAGCCAATCCGGGTGGGGGTCATGAATTATTTTCAGGTGGCCGGCGATGAAGTGCATGAAGTTGCCGTCGGCCCGGTCCATGCCGGCATTATCGAACCGGGACACTTCCGCTTCCAGTGTCACGGTGAGGAGGTCTTTCACCTGGAAATATCGCTCGGCTATCAGCACCGGGGGATCGAAGCAGACCTGATTGGCGGCCCTCACAAGCGTACGCTTCAGGTGATGGAAACAGCCGCCGGAGATACCACCATCGGACATGCCCAGGCTTACTGCATGGTCATGGAAGCTTTGGCCGGGCTCAAGGTCCCTCCCCGTGCTGAAGTTTTGCGCGGTATTGCGCTCGAACTTGAACGACTGGCAAACCATACCGGCGACCTGGGGGCAATTGCCGGCGATATCGGTTATCTTCCGACCTCATCCTTCTGTGGCCGCATCAGGGGAGATTTTCTCAACATGACCGCTGTCCTCTGCGGCAGCCGGTTTGGACGGGGGCTTCTCACCCCGGGCGGGACTATCTTCGATCTCACGCACGGCCATTGCGACGATTTACTCAAGCGCTTGACCGAGGTGCGACGTGACCTAACCAATGCCGTTGAACTTCTATGGAACACACCTTCAGTCATGGGACGTTTGGAAGGGACCGGCCAACTGACACATGAACAGGGTCTTGAACTCGGGTTGGTCGGACCTGCTGCCCGGGCCTGTGGGATCAAACGGGATGTGCGCCATGACTATCCCTTCGGTATCTTCCGTATGACGCATCTGCCGGTCGCCACCTCATTCCACGGTGATGTCTGCGCACGAACCATGATTCGCTGGCAGGAAGCGCAGAAATCAATGGATTTTATTGAGGAGCAGTTACGGCAGATCCCTGGTGGCCGACATCGAGTTGCGTCCGCTCCGTGCGCAGGCCGGCACCTTGCCGTTGCCCTGACCGAGGGGTGGCGAGGCGAGATCTGTCACGTGGCGGTTACCGATGAGGCCGGGCAATTCGCCCGTTACAAGATCGTCGACCCCTCATTTCACAACTGGCAGGGGCTCGCCATGGCACTCAGAGGTGAGCAGATCTCCGATTTTCCCCTCTGCAACAAGAGTTTCAACCTCTCCTATTGCGGGTTTGATCTGTAGAGAAAGGATAATTCCCATGTTTCGAACCGTCGTTGCCCGGATTAAACAAGGGCATCACACCACACGGTTTCCTGCCGTGCCGGTGCAGATGCCGGAACGGTTCCGCGGCTTTCCCGAAGAAGCCTCGCTCGCACATGCCGCTGAACAATCCTGTGAATCGATTGATTGTCCGTATGGCGCCTTTACAACGACTGGTGGCGGATGCCTGGATTTGGGGAAATGTCTCTTCTGTGCCGAGTGCCCGGCAGGAAACATCCACTTCACCACGGATCACCGGCTTGCCGCCACAACGAGAGATGATCTGCATATTACACCTGGGGCGGACCGCCGGCTTGCCCAGCCGCTTGCTCCCGATCTTCGCCGCATATTCGGCCGCTCGCTCAAGTTCCGCGAGGTCAGTGCCGGAGGGTGCAACGCCTGCGAGGCGGATACCAATGTACTTTCCACTATTGGCTGGGACCTGGCACGTTTCGGCATTCAATTTGTGGCGTCGCCGCGCCATGCGGACGGTCTCTGGGTGACCGGCCCGGTTACCGATAATATGGTCCAGGCCCTGCTCGCCACCTACGAGGCGATGCCAACACCCAAAATCGTTGTTGCCTGTGGCGCCTGCGCCATCAACGGCGGACCGTACATTGATGCGCCACAGGTTTCCAACGGCGTGGACAGCATGATTCCGGTCGATCTCTATATCCCCGGTTGTCCGCCTCATCCTGCGACCATTCTTGACGGCCTGCTGCGCATTCTCGGTAAAATCTGATGAATTCGTGGCGATTAACTCCGATACCTTTTGGCGCCAGATCCTAAGTCTGGTGCGTCTGCCAATTCCGCCACTCTCGCCCGGATGTTGAGCACATACGTCAAGTTTACGTCACACTGATTAAATGTATTTTATTTCAGATCCCAACTGTTGATATCGGCGTTCTTCCCATCACCCCCCTTGACGCCGTCGGCGCCATAGGAATAGAGATCGTAATCCCCGTGGTCGCCGGGCGAGACGTAGAGGTAGTCATTGCCCCAGCCATCCTTGGGCACGTTTTTGCTCTCCAGGTAGCCCTCGTCCTTATAGCTCGTGGGAATGACCCCCACGGTCGGTTTTGTCACCAGCGCGTTCAACCCCTGCTCCGTGGTGGGGTAGACG
>Ga0326728_10001858_pt1 | contig 72624 bp, 59 predicted proteins | sample MB3enrmetagenome_FD_207602 | JGI IMG/M metagenome (GOLD analysis project Ga0326728, IMG submission 207602) | Lab enriched peat soil microbial communities from McLean, Ithaca, NY, United States - MB31MN | ecosystem: Environmental > Terrestrial > Soil > Wetlands > Peat | place: USA: New York...
AATGAACGAGGAAACCAAGATTGAGAAGAAGCAATGGCAGAAACCGGAGCTCGTTGTTCTCGTGCGTGCCACCCCAGAGGAGACAGTGCTCTCGACTTGCAGGTTTGGGCCCAGTTTCGGGGGGGGGGACCGGTCCACGCGCAGGCCGCGGGGGATGCGGAACGAGCGGCTGTGCATATTGCAGCGTCTACACGGGTTCGTAGGAATCCGGCCCTTAATCCCTGCGGCTTTGCGATTTCAGGCAATCCGAAGTTGAAGCAGGAGATGCTTGTGAAGTAGAGTAAGGCCGAGGAACCGTACTGCGGACGGGTAAGGGCTACGCGCCCCTCTGGCGTAAGGGGGGAGGCGAAGCCTCGCTTGAGGGACTTGCGCGAGCAGACTGTGTAATTGCTTCCTGCACCCAATTCACCGAATCTTGAACGCAAAGGAGTTATCGGGTGAGCCAACTAAACCTCAATATTGTCTGCGCGCCATCCGAGGACGTGGTGGCGCGGGAGATCGAGGGGGAAATTGTCATCGTCCCGCTCGTGGCCGGCATCGGCGATGCGGAGGACGAGTTGTATACGCTGAACGATACGGGGCATGCTATCTGGCAAAAGTTGGACGGCGTGCGCACGCTCGGCGCGGTTGTGGACGCGCTCGCGCAGGAATTCGCGACGGCGCGCGCCGAAATCGAAAGCGATGTGCTGGGATTTGCGAGCGAGATGACGAGGCGGGGAATTCTTACCATAAAGGCAGAAGGATGAAGGACTAACCAGTGGTTGATTCTTCCATCGCCCCTCCGCCCTCACCTTTCGTCCAGCGCGGCGGCGAACTGCACATGTCCAACCGGGGGCAAGCGGAGTTATTGCGGGCGGCGATTGAGCACGGCGTGCCGCTTCGTACTCGCGCCCGCGGGTCCAGCATGTCGCCCTTCATCCGCGACGGCGACGTGCTGACGATCGCCCCAACGGATGGTTGTGTACCGCGCATCGGTGACGTCGTCGCGTTCGTCCGCCCTGACACGGGGCGGCTGGCGGTGCATCGCGTGATCGCGCGTGTGGACGCCGGCTGGCTCGTGCGCGGCGACAATTGCCCGAGACCGGACGGTGTCGTGCTGCGCGGCGCCATTCTCGGCGTGCTCATTCGGGTGGAACGCGACGGGCGGCATGCGCGCTTGGGTTTGGGCGCAGAAGCGCGGCTCATCGCCTGGCTCCAACGTGCACACATCCTGATGCGGGCGGTGCGATTGGTGGGGTGGGTAAGACGATGGTGGGTCGTGAGGGCCCATCAGTCGTCGGTTAATAGTGACTGAGAACCATGAAGCGATGACTCATCGTCGATACCGATGACTGACAAGCGCTAACCCATGCCCAACAGACTTGAAATCCAAGAATTCCCGCTCTGGGACAAACTGAAAGACAAGCGCGTCCCATTGTCCTTCGACCTGGAAGTGACGGCGCGCTGCAACAACGGCTGCCGCCACTGCTGCATCAATCTCCCGGCGGGGGACCAGGAGGCGCGGCGGAAGGAACTCTCGCTCGCCGAGATCGACCGCATCTCGGGCGAAGCCGTCTCGCTGGGCGCCTTGTGGTGCGGGGTGACGGGCGGGGAGCCTCTGCTGCGCCCCGATTTTGCTGACATTTATCTCGCGCTCAAGCGCAAGGGCTTGCTGGTCGCGGTGTTCACCAACGCGATACCCGTCACCGAGGAGCACATCGCGCTCTTCAAAGAATATCCGCCGCGGGATCTCGAAGTCACGGTTTACGGCGTCACACGGGAGACTTACGAACGCGTAACGCGTCGCCCCGGGTCGTTCGACGCCTTCCGGCGCGGGCTCGACCGGCTGCTCGAAAACAGTGTGAAAGTGCGTCTGAAGGCCATGGCGCTGCGCTCGAACGTGGATGAATTGCCGGAAATCGCGCTGTTCTGCCGCCAGCACACCAAGGATTACTTCCGCTTCGATCCACTGCTCCATCTGCGCTTCGATGGCAACCCGGCGCGCAATCAGGAAATTTGCGCCGAACGTCTTTCTGCCGAGGAAATCGTCGCGCTCGAGCGGGCCGATCAGGACCGGTTCCAGTCTCTCCAAAATAATTGCGACAAACTGATTATGCCGGAACTGGCGCATAATGCCTGCGATCACCTATTCCACTGCGGCGCCGGCAACGGCAGCTTCAACGTGAGCTATGACGGATTGTTCCGGCTCTGCGACTCACTGTGGCACCCGGACTGTACCTATGACTTAAGAAAAGGCAGCCTGGCGGACGCGTGGGACAGCCTTGTCCCCAAGGTCCGTGATCTGCGTTCGGACCGGAAAGAGTTTCTGGAAACATGCCGCGTGTGCCCGATTATCAATCTCTGCCTTTCGTGTCCCGCCCACGCGCATCTGGAAACCGGGGAACTGGACGGAGTTTTGCCGTATTTCTGCCAAGTGGCTCACGCCCGGGCGGCGGCGCTCGAGGAAACCGCAAGCCATTCTCGGCAACAAGCCTCTGTTGCCCGCCGATAGTTGGGGAGTTGAATATGGAAACCGTTCCAAAGGTGCCCGTCTACACCTTCGACGAACACAACGAAGCGTTCTTCTTCTGGCATAAAGCCAAACGCGAGGGCTTGATCGAGGGGCCCTTGGACTTGCTGCACATCGACGCGCACAGTGACATGGGACGGAGCGACAGGTTCGCCAAATCCGTGTATTTTCCAGATGGCTCAGACCATTTGGACTATCTCCGGTACTATCGTGCACTCGCGGAGACTGACCTCGACATCAGCAATTTCATTCGGCCGGCCGTGCTCAACAAGTTGATCCGCAATATTTACTTCGTGTGCCCCTCCTGGCGCAAGTTCAAGCCCAGGCGACGCAGGATGAATATCTGCTCAGCGTTTGGCGAAGGCAAGATTCTGAAACACAACCTGATGATCGACAGCGACACCGATCCACGCGCGCTGAAGGCATATCCCGATCTCACGCGCTTCAATTACTCCATGCTGCCCATGGACAAGGTTCCCCGGAATCGCAAAGTGATCCTGGACATCGACCTCGACTTCTTCGCCTGTAGGGATTCGATTCAGAATCACTTCGGCTATCAGTTGGAGGTGACCAGAGAGCAGTTCGCCGCCAAGGACGTGCTCTTGCGCGATCAGACCCTCCGGTTTAGCGGGATGGCGTTCGATTTTGCGGAAGAGGGTGGCAGGTACTTTGTTCAGGTATCACCCAGGGGAGGAAAGGATGTTTCTCATCTGCCACCGAGACAGGAGATCGTTGCTGAGATAGAGACTCTCGTGAGCACACTGGTTGCCAAGAAGGTCAAGCCGGCGGTAGTCACCATAAGCAGGTCTTGTGTAAGCGGGTATTGCCCGAGAGAGTATGCTGGGTTCATTGAAGAGGAGTTGAAGCGGGCATTGGGGGAGCTGATTGGCAGACGCCATAGCGGAGGCGCCGCAAAACCGTAGGGGATAAACATGAATGTACTGCTTACCACGTATTGTAATCTGAGATGCCCATATTGTTTTGCTGCGCCCAAGCTGCGAATGAGGAGACGAGAGAAGAATACGCACATCAGTCTCGAGAATCTGAAGACTGTTTTAGATTTCTGCAAAAAGAGCAACCAGCATCACATCGGCGTATTAGGTGGTGAACCTACGTTGCATCCTTATTTCGCTGACGCAATTGGAACGATTATGAAAGAGGGACTCAGTTTTACGCTGTTTTCAAACGGAATAATCAGGAAGGAGAAAGACAGGTTATTTTTGAGGGATGTCGATCCGAAGCAGTGCGAGATCGCCATCAATATCAATACCGAAGATTTTTATGGCAAAGCGGAATATGCCGTAGTCAAGGAAACGCTGCAAAGTTTGCACGACAAGATTCAGCTCGGATTTAACATCTATAGGGAAGATTTTGATGCCACTTTCTTAATAGAATTAATAAATGAATATAGGCTGCAAAGAAGAATCAGATTGGGCATCGCCTCTCCTATTTTAGGACACAACAATCAGCATGTTGCGATTGATAAACATCGAACCGTCGCAGAACAAATCGTGAAGTTTGCGGACCAGTGCGACCAGTCAGACATATCTATTAACTTCGATTGCGGCTTCACCCTCTGTAGCTTTACGGAAGGAGAGTGCGGAAAGCTACAGTACGCTAATTCTCCGCTTGTAGCTTACTGCGCTCCTGTTATTGACGTAGCTCCTGATTTGACTGTTTGGCGGTGTTTTGCTACAAGTGCGCTATGGAATAAAAATCTAAATGATTTCAGGAACCTGGAGGAAATACAGCAATTCTTTGAGAAAAAATTTTGGAAGTTTCAGAGGGTGGGAGCTACGGGAAAGTGTTTTAGATGTAAACACTTGCGACGCAAGCAGTGTGGCGGAGGTTGCCTGGCCCACACCATGAAGGCTTCTAACATTGCACAACTCCTAGCAGGATGCTGAAAAAACGTTTGTCAACGTTGTCGTTCCGAGTACCCATGGGCCTGCGGGCCATGCAAGGAAATGCGAGAACCCAAGGACATCGCGAGCTGGCAAGAGCTGGAAAGCGATCTGCCGGAGGTCTTCTGAGACGTTCTGCCTGCCTTGGTCCCGCGCTCCATCGTGACGGGGAGCCGGCATGCTAAAATTGTGGAAAGATGCAGATGGCGCCACTTGAACGAGAAGAACGGAACAATCCCGGTGCCCGCACGTCTGCCCCCCAGGATACTTCTAGAGGGGCGACAAGCGGAAACGACGCCTTCGCTCTCAGCCCGTTTATCCTCGAGTGGTTTGCGGGGAGCCGGCCGCCCAACCAGCTCCCGATCAGCGCCGTGTGCAATTGTCATTGCTTGTTCTGCTCCAACAACCTCAACCCTTTTCCCATTGCAGGCGGCTTCTTCCGGGAGATCGAGGACGTCAAGCTCCAACTCTGCTCAATGGCGGCCAACGGCGACCCGATCCGGCTGAGCGACAGCCTGCCGGGCCGCATTTCGGAGGGGGAGGCCTTCCTTCACCCGCGGATGTTCGAGATCCTTGAGCTTGTCCGGAGAAAATACTTTTACAACACGCTTTGCTTCACCACAAACGGCTCCATGCTGGACGAGGCGTTCATCAAGAAGCTGGCCGGGTTTCGGCCGATCGAAATCAACGTTTCTATGCATTCGACCAGACCCGACCTCTGGGCGAAGATCTTCGCGAAAAAAGAAAGAGATGCGCTGACCGCCATTTCCGCACTCCCTTTACTCAGACAATATGGGATGGAGCTCGCCGGGACCATCGTGCCCCTGCCTCGCCTTTGCGGCTGGGAGGACCTGGAACGAACTTATGAGTATTTGGTCACCGGCGGCGCCAAGCGCATGGTCCTTTACTGGCCCGGATACACTGTCCGGACCCCCGAATCCGTGGTCAAGGATCTGGCCTGTCCGATCGAGGAATTCGCCGCGTTCGTCCAACGCATGAAGGGCAGATTCGGCACGCCGCTCGAACCCCTCCCCGATATGGCGGCCCCGCTGAACGTGTCCGTAGAGACCATCATCTCCAAGACGCTGAAAGGGAATCTGAAGACACTGGGCGGCGCCTACCAGCATATCGTCTGGCTGGCCTCCAGGGCTGCTTTTGACCGGCTTCAACCATTGGTAGCGGAAAAGGCGGCCTCGTCTCTGAACCGCCACGACGTCGCGGTCGCCGACAACCTCACCTATCAGGGGAACATTATTGCCGCGGGCCTGCTGATGGTGGACGACCTTATCCACGCGGGTCGGGCGGCCCTGGAGCGCTGGCCGGACGCGGATCTTTTTCTCGTTCCCTCAATAGGGTTCGACAGTCTTCAGCGCGACCTCAAGGGCACGCCGGCCTACAGAATGGCCGAGAGTCTCGGGCGACCCGTCTGGCTCGTCCAGAGCGGCGGAGCTGTCGATGCCCAGTTGAGCTTCCGCGTCACGAGCCGGCGGAAGCCGCCGGATATTGGGTTGAAGAAAGCTATGGATGCTTACAACGCCGCACAGGCCGGCGGGAGCCGAAGAACGTTGGAGACCGCTCCGGCCTCGCAGCGCTTCGAAACACTAGATGCCGACCATGCGATTTGCATCGAAGCGTGGCCGCTTCGCGATGGCCAAGGGACTCTTAACCGTTGGACGCGCCTTGTCAATCAGGAATCGAACTGGCACATCGAATCCGTCGAAGAGGGGAGGTCGGATTAGCCCTTCTTCGACCTGAGTTTCTGCCCATTAAGGGCGCCTGTAAGGCCGCTACTGCTCAGGATGGCATTGGAGCGTTTTTCCGCAACCTGTTCAGCCTCGCCCTTGCCAACGCATGGCGAGAAATCCGGGCTGGCGGCCGGGTCGCCGCGCTGAAGTCCGTCAGATAAGTTGATGCAAACCCTCCAAATCCTGATTCCCCGGTTGCGCAAGGCGCTGGCGCAACTGCCCTACATCCCGCAGACCCTTTCGCTGGTGTGGAGTGCGGCGCGGGGCTGGACGGTGACGTGGGGGGTTCTGCTGCTGCTCCAGGGGTTGCTGCCGGTGGCCGGCGTCTACGTGACGCGCTGGCTGGTGAATAGCCTGGTGGCGGCGATTCGGGCCGGGGGCTCCTGGGACCTTCTGCGGCCCACCCTGCTGCTCGTGCTCCTCATGGGCGAATGATCTCCATGGTAGTCATTTCAGTATACAAAACCGTAGACTAAGCGGCATGTTTGTGCTATAGTGGCGCTTATGAATGTCGCAAACCGCACATCTATCGTACGGATCAGCCCCCGCGCTCTCGATCTGCTGCGCCGGTTAGCTGAGGAGGAAGAGCAATCTATGCAGGCGGTGCTTGATAAAGCGCTGGAACGGTACCGCCGGGAAACCTTTTTGCGCGCGGCCAACGCCGACTTTGAAGCGCTCAAAAATCACCCTAAGGCCTGGAAGAAAGAACTTCGGGAAAGGGAGCTTTGGGACCAAACCCTGGCCGATGGGTTGGCCAAGGAATGACCGTGCCGGCGCCATCACGAGGAGAGGTTTGGGATCTCAACCTTGACCCCACCATAGGACACGAACAAGCGGGAAGCAGGCCTGCGCTTATATTATCCGTGGATATTTTCAATGAAGGCCCCGCCGACCTGGTGGTGGTGATCCCGCTCACTCGCACCGACAGAAAAGTCCGCTGGCACGTGCCAGTGCGGCCTCCGGAGGGCGGCATGATGGCCGAAAGCTTCATCCAGTGCGAAAATGTACGGGCTGTCTCCAAACAAAGAATCAAGCGCCTGCGCGGCAGGGTCTCAGAGAGCACACTGCAGCAGGTCGAGGATCGAGTAAGGATATTGTTGGGACTGTAAAGACCGGGGTTAGGGATCCGGGGTTAGGGAAACAATTGAAGTGCACAAGTTAGAAGCCAGAACTTAGAAGCGGAAAAGAATCAATACGATTCATTGGCCTTGGGCACAGGCAAGAGTGCCTGCGCCACACAGAACATTAAACTGAGTGGCAACTATGAGCGAAAATCTTTGCACACCAAACGCAATCTGCAAACCCTCCAAATCCTGATTCCCCGGTTGCGCAAGGCGCTGGCGCAACTGCCCTACCTCCCGCAGACCCTGTCGCTGGTGTGGAGTGCCGCGCGGGGCTGGACGGTGACGTGGGGCGTTCTGCTGCTGCTTCAGGGGTTGCTGCCGGTGGCCGGCGTCTACGTGACGCGCTGGCTGGTGAATAGCCTGGTGGCGGCGATTCGGGGCGGGGGCCCCTGGGAGCTTCTACGGCCCACCCTGCTGCTCGTGCTCCTCATGGCGGCTATCCAACTGGCCTTGCAGATTTTGCGCAGCGCCACGGGCTACGTTCGCACCGCCCAGTCGGAACTGGTCCAGGACCATATCAGCTCGCTGATCCATCGGAAATCCGCTGCGGCGGATTTGGGCTTCTACGATTCGGCGGAGTTTTACGACCACCTGCACCGGGCACGGAGTGAAGCATCCTATCGCCCTGTGGCGCTGGTCGAGAGCCTGGGCAGCCTGGTCCAGAATGCGATCACGCTGCTGGCCATGGGCGCGGTGCTGATTCCCTTCGGGGCCTGGCTGCCCGGCGCCCTCCTGCTCGGCACAGCGCCGGCGCTCTACGTGGCGCTACGCTACGCGGTGCTCCAGAACCAGTGGCGGCGACAGGTCACCCCGGTGGAACGCCGCGCCTGGTATTACGACTGGCTGCTTACGACCGGCGACACGGCCTCCGAAGTCAGGCTGTTCGGCCTGGCCGGGCATTTTCGCTCCGCCTACCAAATCTTGCGCCGGCGCTTGCGCGGGGAGCGATTGAATTTGGCTCGGAAACAGGTCCTGGCGGAGTTCGGCGCGGGCAGCCTGGGGCTGGTGGTCACCGGGGGCGTCCTGGCATGGATGGTCTGGAGGGCGGTGCGTGGCCTCGCAACCCTGGGAGACTTGGCGATGTTCTACCAGGCCTTCCAACAGGGACTGGGGCTGATGCGCGGCCTGCTGGAAAACCTCGGCCAGCTTTACGGCAACCTGCTGTTCCTGGGAAATCTGTACGAGTTCCTGGAACTTGAACCGCGCGTCGTGAGTCCGCCCCGGCCCTCGCCTGCGCCCCAGGCGGTCGCGAGCAGTATCAGGTTGGAGCGGGTGCGATTCCGCTATCCCGGAAGCGTGCGCCCGGTGCTGGAGGATTTCGATCTGGAGATTCCTGCCGGGCGCATCGTTGCGGTGGTGGGACCGAATGGGGCGGGTAAGAGCACGCTGCTCAAGCTGCTCTGCCGTTTCTACGACCCCGAGGCCGGGCGCGTGGCGCTCGACGGCGTGGATCTTCGCGACCTCGAGATCGAGGAGCTTCGCAGCCGCATCACGGTCCTCTTTCAGCAGCCGGTACATTACAACGATACGGTGCGGGAAAACATCGCCTATGGGGAATTGCAGGCTCCTGCCGAGGCTGTGGAAGTAGCCGCGCAGGCCGCTGGCGCGGAGGAGATCATCGCGCGCCTGCCGCAGGGTTATGACAGCATGCTGGGCCGGTGGTTCGCCGACGGCACGGAGCTCAGCCTGGGTGAATGGCAGCGCATCGCCCTGGCCCGCGCTTTCCTCCGCCGCGCCCCCATCCTGATCCTCGATGAGCCCACCAGCGCCATGGACCCTTGGGCGGAAGCCGATTGGCTGGCGCGCTTCCGCAAGCTGGCAGCCGGCCGCACCGTTCTCATGATCACGCACCGCTTCTCCACGGCTATGTTCGCCGATGTGATCCACGTGATGAGCGCAGGCCGCATCATGGAATCCGGGACGCACGAGCAGTTGCTGGAAGCCGGCGGCCGCTACGCACAGGCCTGGGCTACGCTGCGGGAAAGGGCATGAGGATGCCCCAAATGCAGAAGGCAGAAGTCAGAAATCAGAAGTCAGGAGTCGGAAGTGACGCCTGGATCGAGGACGCACGGCGCAATAGCCCCTCTGCGGCCCGAGCCACATTCTCAACGGAGAGATCCTGCCCAGGCAATTCCTCCAGGGCGATCATGCCGTCTTCGGGCCTATAGGGAAACCATACGGAAGCAGTAGGTGTCGTAAACAGAACGATCGATTTGACACGCAGTGCCGCAGCGATATGGCCGGCCCCTCCCTCGCTTGTGACAAGAAGCGCGCATTGTTCAAGGACTGCCCCATATCGTCGGATCGGGAGCCCCGAAACCAAGATCGCGCCCCCTCCAAGTCTCCGGTGGACCTCTTCCGCGATCGGAGTCCGATCGTCAGGACCTTGAATGACCAGAATTGGATGGCCAAGATTCTCACGCAGCTTCTTCCCTAGGGCCACGAACTTTTCGGCGCTCCAGGGTGGTTCTACTTGGTTCTTTCCGGGCTGTAGTGCGACCCAAAGATCCTCCGGGCCGATCCCATGCTTGTGCAGGAACGCGCGTGCCAAGTTCCTCTCGTCATCGTCAAGAATGAGGATGGTCTTACGCGGCAGATCGGGAAGGCCCAGGGCTTTTGTGAGACTGACATACTGGGTGATGACGTCATCCCGTTCCGAAACCTCCGGTCTCGCTATGTTATATGGTTGTAAGCCTCGGACCGGGCATGCGTTTCCCATACCCACCCTGTACCGGGCGCCTGAAAGTAGGCAGACCAACTGCGCCGTCTGGCTACCGAGCAAATCGAGAGCCAGGTCAAACGGGCGCAAGCGGGAGATGTACTTGAAGGCGCTCTTGGTGCTCAACAGGAACTCGTCAACGTCAGGATTGCTCCTTAGAATGTCGAGCACCAATGGGGCCGCTGTGAGATAACTGATGAAGGCTTCCGGGAACGATGTGCGCAGCGCTCGGAGCACAGGTGTGGTGAGCAACGCGTCGCCGACAAAATGGCCACCAATGACCAATATCCTAGGAATGCGACCCAGGTCGATCATTGCCACGTCCCGCCCTCCCACCCCTCGTAGTCTAGCCCAAAATGGACCGCGCAGTTCGAGGCCACTCTATGGACGAGGAGTTTCACTCCAGGATTCCCGATTTGGCCTCCTCGCCCCCATCGATTCTACCCCCAACCGTCTGCGCTGGAGCGCTTTTTCCAGCAAGGGCTGGGGCTGATGCGTGGTCTGCTGGAGTCAGAAGTCGGAAGCCAGATTACGCGCCACCCACAGGTTCGTTCTCTTCTCATGGCTGGTTCGGGCACGCGCGGTAGAATAGCTCCTCTGCGGCCCGGGCGACATTCTCAGCGGAGAGATCCAGTCCAGGCAGCTCCTCGAGGGCGATCATGCCGTCTTCGGGCCTATAGGGAAACCAAAACCGAGCAGTGGGCGTCGTAAACAAAACGATCGATCGGACACACAATGCCGCCGCGATATGGCCGGCTCCTCCTTCGCTTGTGACAAGGAGCGCGCATCGTTCAAGGACTGCCGCATAGTGTCGGATCGGGAGCCCCGAAACCAACGCCGCATCCCTTCCAAGTCTCCGGTGGACCTCTTCCGCGATCGGAGTCCGATCGTAGGGACCTTGAAAGACCAGGATTGGATGGCCAAAGTTCCCGCGCAGCTTCTTCCCTAGGGCTACGAACTTATCCCCCCTCCAGGGTGGTTCTTTACCGTGCCGTCCGGGCTGTAGCGCGACCCAATGATCCTCCGGGCCGATCCCGTGCTCGTGCAAGAACGCGCATGCCAAGTTCCTCTCGTCATCGTCAAGAATGAGGATGGGCCTAAGCGGCGGGTCAGGAAGGCCCAAGGCTCTTGTGAGACGGACGTACTGGGTGAGGGCGTCATGCCGTTCCGAAATCTCCGGTAACGCTATATTATACGGTTGTAAGCTTCCAACCGGGCGTGCGCTTCCTATACCCACCCTGTACCTGGCGCCTGAAAGCAGGCAGATCAACTGCGTCGCCTCGTTACCGCGCAAATCAAGAGTCAGGTCAAAGGGGCGCAACCGGGGGATGTCCTTGAAGGCTGAGCGACCCGATTACGGAGCCCCTCGCCCGCCCTGGCCAAGCATCCGCGAGAGCATTCTCATGCCGGCTTGAATGAACCACTGGAAAGCCACGTAGGCGACGCGCAGAGGCCGCAGGGCGTAATAAAGGAAAAAAAGTGAGGCGGGGAGAGGAAGGAGTCTGCATTCGGCCGGCGTTGGGACCAAGAGACGATTGGCGAGAAAGCGGAGCTTTCGGCCCGGCGTCCTAAGCAACCGGAGGTTGAAAAGGTCATCGGTTGGCATCGAGAGCGGCGGGGAAAGCAGGGCAGGCGAGCAGCGCGGCGGCGCTGTCAGGCCAAAAACCGGGGCGATGGGGGTCTCGAAGAGCGAGCCGCAAGCGGCCAGGCTGGATCGAACTGCCTGGTCCCAGCCCAGCGACTTTGCTTTGTCGTTCACCTTTTTCCAATCCAGGATGCCGCGCGAACACAAACGGTCGAGGTCGGCGAACCACTTGAGAGAGAGCCCGCTGCCCTGGCCGGCGTGCACCGCGAGGTAGAGAAACTCCCACTCCGCGCTTAAGGCGAAGGCAGGGACTCCGTAGAAGGTCTTGCGAGCCGCCTCTGACCAGACTTGCTCGAGTAACTCGCTCTCCAGTCCGCCTCCCGAAAAGAGGGCCCAATGCAGTTCAAGCCGGTAGGTGCGCGTGCGTTCCTCTCGAATCAGCACGCCATGGTAGGCGTAGCGCACGACAAGATCGAGCAGACGCGGTTCAGTGAACTCGGGTTGATAGCCGGAGGATACGACGAGGTGAAAAGCCTCAATAGCATGGCGGGGGGGAACGAGGACGTCGATGTCGAAACAAACGCGGAGAGCATGGTCGCCGTAGAGTGACTCTCCCAGGGCAACGCCCTTCAGCGGCATGACGGGTATTCCAGCGTCCCCGAGCAGCCGGAGGATCCGGGCCAACTCGATGGCGAGAAGCTCGTTCCGCATTGCGTTGAAGCGGAAGATCTTCGCCCACTTGGAGCGGACGGGGTCGGGGAGGCCGGGAAAGCCAAGCGCGCGGAGACCCGCATAGAGCAGGGGAAAGACCTCGAATGTCCTGGCGCGTTCGAAAACCCGAGGCCACTGCAACGGGTCCGCCAGCAGGCTCAGCGCCCGCTCCCGCGCCTCGGGTGAAAGCCGGGCGCGAGCCAGTAGCAGACACAGTTCATCTTCGGGAGGCATGTCCGCGCGCATGATTCCTCATGCTACTCCGCTGAAATAAGCGCTCGAGGTCCGATGAAAAACCTTCACCGTGGGGCGGCAAGCCTTGGACCACATTGCAACGCTCGACCCTTAGCGCTTCATGCAGCGCGGCTCGGCCGGGTGTCCGGAAGACGACCGCAATAGCATCGAGGTTCTCGTAAACGGTGTCCGGGCATGCTACCGAATCATCCTTTGGGGCCACCTCATCTTCCTGGCGCGGGCGAAATCGAAACAAAGGCCCGCGCCCTCTAAGGTCCTCCAGAGTGAAGATCACCGGGCGCGGCGCGTAGTAGCTGGGAAGCCGAAAATCCACCACGTAGAGCACAGCGTTTGTCGGCAAAATGCGATCCAGGGCGCGAAAGTCTTCTGTGAAGGCGACGTACTGGTGGAGGAAAGCATCCCGGCTCTCGATCCCTGACACAACCTTCATGAACGGCCTCGCGTAGTAAGCCTGCACGGCCAGCCACGGGAGGCATGCCCCAAACAGAACCAACCACGGTCGCGCGATGAGGCGCGTTCCAAGCCCGGACGGCCATAGTACCCATGCACCCATGATGAGCACGACATATTGAAGTCCCCCCAGGAACCGGAACTGGTGCGGCAACAGCCGAGCTATCAGAATGGCCTGCCCGCAAACGAGCCCGAGAAGGATCTTGAAGACCGGCTCCCGCTTCCAAGCTGCGTAAGCCACGACCCCGAAGGCAACCACAATTCCCACCGAGACAGAGGGGGCCAGCCAGGCGAGGAGCGGCACCCACCCCGTCTTGAACAGGCCCTTGATGTCTATGTATCTGGCGATCGTTTGTGGCCCAAAGTAGTGTGAGTGGAACAAAGTTGCGGTCGCAAGCCCAAACGGCGATCCACATTGCAGTGTGGTCCACAACAGGATCGGACCATAGAAAACGCCCCACACCCCGAGCGCAATCCCCGTGGCCTTCTTGCAACCCACTTGAGCTGCCGCCCGGTGGACCCCGATCAAGGTAACCACCGCAGATAGGGGCAGAATTGAGATCTTGGTGGAAGCCGCCGCATAAGCGGCGAGGCAAACGAGCACCAGTCTCGTCGTTGCCTTCAACTCACCCGATTCACCATCGGGAAGCAGAGCGAGACAAGTTGCGGTGACCGTTGCAAGATCCCCCAGCGCATGCGGCCCGCTTGTGACGTGAAACACAGAAGGGTAAAGGCCCACAGCAGCAATCGCCCCAGTCATCCATCCGGCTGTCGCGCTTCCTGTCAGGTACGCAGCCAGTCCCACGACAAGAAAAACCAGCACTGCACCGAGCCCCCAACTGACCACGTTACCGGCCTCGGGAAATCCCGCGGCATGGGCGGCGCTCAGCCCCAACTGGAAGCATGTTTGTGGGAAAAATGCCGCTTCGAATGGCCACCGGTACAGATGAACACCGCCATCTTCCATGATTCGCTTGGGTATAAGCATGTGGTAGTACAGCTCGTCGATCTTCGTGGAGGGCGCGACGGCGATGATGAGGTTAATGGCGAGGGCGGCCACGATCACGGCGATGAACCAGTAGTCAGCACTGCGCGTTGCCTTAAGACCGGGGACAAAGGAGAGATGCTTCCTGAGGCCCCACAGAACACAGCAACCGATCAGCGCAGCGCCCGCGCCGACCAGCTTCACCCCCGCCACACCGCCGCCGAGAAAAAGAACCAGCATCACGCTCAGATCGATGATGGCCACACCGCTAACCAACGATGTTGAGAGGCGCCACCGAGTTGGAACAGGCCTCAAGAGATGCGTGACTCCGAAGCCTATGCCGCCTGCGGCGATCAGGCCAAGCAAACCCGCTAATAACGTCCCAGGTGAGCCCATGAAGCCGTCTGGTCCTCCGAGGTGACTTGAAATGAGATAAAAAACCGCCTGACGCATCGCCGATCCCGATCGGCCGGAGATGCGCCAGAACCAAACGCGCCAACTGGAACGCCATTTTCGCACAACGAAGGTGCGACTGCCCACAGAAATATCAGGAGATTAGAACAAAGATAACTCGAATGTGGGGAGGGGAAGGCCCCGCCCAAGCCATGCGGCTGCATACGCCACTGCCCCCCAAGACCCCAGGGTCTCCCGTTCGAACGGACGAAACGCTATTGACGTTGTGGTCTATTTTCATCATTCTAACCGCCGAAGCTGGTTTAGGCTGAAGGCCGCCAGTCACCGCGAGGCGTGGCCTGAAATTCTGAGGTGGGCGAATGAGTACTGCCTCGGGATCTAATCGAGGTTCCTTGACTTTGGATTCGCGAGTTCCTCGTGCGATACTGAGATCCTCAGACGCGCGTTAGCGCGCGGTGGTGGAGCCTGCTCGCGGTTTTCCTCGGATTCTGATGAACACGATTGCAGATTAGGAGATCGCGAAGCCGACACAAAACCATAGTTACGCACTGGGACCATATGTTAGTTGAATACTCCCCTAAAATCACAGTTGTGATACCCGTCTACAACGAAATGGCAACCATCGAGGAGATCCTTGCGCGGGTCCAAACGAAACAGAAAAAGAATTCTTTAAAATTGAGGGAACGACCCGCGAATGTCTATGAAAACAAATGGCCGGATTTCGTCGTGCCGGAACGACACGGGAATGTTACAGAAAAAAAAGGAGTTATGCGTCTAATCCGGGAATGTTGCTGAAAACAAGCAACTTAGCATCTGTAGAGCTGCCCCAGCAGGTACGGCATCTATCCTGGCCTGAGTAAGTCCCCGGCTGTCCGAATTGCAGACCTCATCGAGCCCTCAGCGCTGAGCCTGGGAGCGCGGGCGTCTCGCCCGCTGCTTTCTCTTCCGGCAAACCCGGCCGTCTTTGCAGCCCAAAAGCGGGCGAGACGCCCGCGCTCCCAGCCGGAGCCCCCGGCCCTACAACACATGTTTGGTCCCGGAGAGGGGCCAGGCTGCGCTACAGTTGCTGAGCGACCGGGTTACGGAGACACTCGGCCGCCCTGGCGAAACACCCGGGAGAATATTATCACGCCGGCTTCAATGAACCACCACGCGGTCTTGCAGGTGACGCGGAAAGGCCGCACGGCGCAATAAAGGAAAAAGAGCGAAGAGGGGAGAGGAAGGAACTGGCAATCGGCCAGCGTGGGAACGAAAAGGTGAATGGCGAGATAGCGCAGCCTTCGCGCCGTCGTTTTGAGCAACCGAAGGGAGAAGAGGATATCGGAGACGCTGGTGAATTCGGAAGGTCGCGGGGCAGCGGACGCGGGCGGCGTTTTCAAACGAAAGGCGGGGTTGACGGGGGTATCGAAAAGAGCGGCACAAGCCGCGAGGCTGGATCGAACGGGCCCCTCCCAGCCCAGCCACTTCGCTTTCTCGCTCACCTTTTTCCAGTCGATTGTCCCGCAGCAACACAAGCGGTCAAGGTCGATGAGCCATTTGAGCGAAGGCCCGCCGTGCCGCGTGGCATGCACCGCGAGGTATAGGAACTCCCACTCCGCGCTTAGTGCAAAGGTGGGGACACCGTAGAAGCTCTTGCGCTCCGCATCTGACCAGACTTCCTCGAGCAACTCGCGCTCCAGCGGCCCTCCCCACACCAGACCGCAATGGAGTTCAAGCATGTAGGCGCACAGGGGGCCCTGTCGCGACATCATCATGCAATCTTTGCCGTAGCGCACCACAAGGTCCAGGAGACGCGGCTGGGTGAACTTGGGCCGATAGCCGGAGGATACGACGGCGTGAAAAGCCTCAACACCGTGGCGGGGAGGAACGAGGGCATCGATGTCGGAACAAACGCGGAGAGCATGGTCGCCGTAGAGTGACTCGCCCAGGGCGACGCCCTTCAGCGGCATAACGGGTATTCCAGCCTCACCGAGCAGCCGGAGGATCCGGGCCAGTTCGCTGGCGAGAAGCTCGTTCTGAACGGCGTTGAAGCCGAAAATTCCCGTCCATTCCGAGCGGACGGAGTCGGGCACGCCGGGAAAGCCAAGCGTGCGGAGACCCGCATAGAGCAGGGGAAAGGTCTCGTATGCCTTGGCGCGTTCGAAGAGCCGAGGCCACTGCAAGGGGCCCGCCAGCAGCCTCAGCACGCGCTCCCGCGCCTCCGGGGAAAGCTGGGCGCGAGCCAGCAGCAAACACAGTTCATCTTCGGGGGACATATCCATCTGCTCGTTTGCTCTTCGCGCCACCCCCCGGCAAGCTCGTTTGCGCCTGCCGTCGCGTCGCTCGATTACGGTAATATGCGAATAGAGGATAGCAATCTAAAGAATGGAAACCGAGTCCGCGGGGTGAGAGATAAAACGACGGCGACGGCCGAGTTTGGTTTTTCCATTTTCGAGTTTCCAATTTCGATTTTCGCTTTTCGAGTTTCGGAAGGCACAAGGCGATATTGTAAGTCATCCCCGAGCCGGCGTAAAGAGTCAAGCGCCCGGCAAAATCATCTGGACACAAAATCCGGTGGTGGTGTCATTTGCGAGACACGGGCGTTCCCAGGCCAGTGCTTCGAAGGCGATCCCAATTCCAAATGACACCACTACCCAAACTCCGGTGGTGTCCTAATATGGGATGTAGGGCCGGGGCTTGCCCCGGCCGGGCCGCCCCAAGGGGCGGCCCTACAGTCGAATTAGGACACTACCCAAAATCCACTTCCCTTTTGGTTGCGGTTATGCCATGCTGGGTAAAGGCTTTTTCGCCAGAGAGATATATGAGGACACCTCTATGTCTCAAATGGAAGCAAATAGCTTAGTAATTGGGTTCCCCGGTTATTACATTAGTCGTTACTTGACAGGCTCTCGCGGATGCGATTAACTATGCGTGCTTTTCTGGACTCGTGTCAAGCATTGGGATGGTGGGAAATGCCCGCGGGGCTCCCTGGGGGTGCTTGTGCTTACGTCATGGGCGAAGCGGGCAAGACAGCTTGTAGCGCCTTTTGTTCCAGGGTTGTGATTAGTTGTGATGACCGGCGACGTAGAGGGCTTGTTACGGCAATGGTGTTCTAACGGTGTGATTCCTTTGCCGCCGGATAGGATCGAATGAGCAACCCCTTAAATATCTCTACCGCGTGCTTCGCGAAGAAGGGTGAATTTGTCTCGCGATCAATCGCCGGCGAAGAGATTATTGTGCCTGTGAAAGGCCAGGTCGGCGACCTCAACGCGATCTATAACCTGAACGAGGTCGGGGCGTTTATCTGGAAGCTGATTGACGGTCGGACCAGCCTCCGCCAGATCGTAGATGCCGTACGGGCGGAGTTCGAAGTCGCGCCCGAGGATGCTGAACAGGACACCGTGCAGTTCATCACCGCGCTGGAAGGGGCCGGAGTAATCGAGCCCTCCGGCCTTGGAGGTTAGGCTTTGCAAACAGAGTCCCTGCAAACACCGACCCTGCAAACAGAGCGCTACAAGGATTTCAGCGCGCATCTGGACAGCAAGATAATGGCCCAGCGCGTCGCCGCCAATGCCACCATCGAGGTGACTCGCCGCTGCCCCTTGCAGTGCGCCCATTGTTACAATAACCTTCCCATGGGCGACCTGGAAGCGAAACGCGGGGAACTGACCTACGAGGAGTATTGCCGCATCCTCGACGAAATGGCGGAGGCAGGCTGCCTGTGGCTTCTCTTCACCGGTGGTGAGATCTTCGCGCGCAAGGATTTCCTCGACATTTACACTCACGCCAAGAAGAAGGGCTTCCTCATCACCCTGTTTACCAACGGCACGCTCATTTCCCCGAAGATCGCCGATTACCTGGTGGAATGGCGTCCCTTCGCCATTGAGATTACCCTCTACGGCCGCACCAAGGAAACCTACGAGCGGCTGACCGGCATCCCCGGCTCCTACGACCGCTGCCTGCGTGGAATTCACCTGCTGCTGGAACGGCAACTGCCCCTGAAACTGAAGTCGGTGGCCGTCTCCATCAACAAGCACGAGATCGGGGAGATGAAGAAGTTTGCCGCAGAGCTGGGCGTGGGATTCAAGTTCGACGGCATGATGAATCCCCGCATTGACTGCTCGCAGAGCCCGCTGGCGGTGCGGCTCAAGCCCTGGGAACTGGTGAAGATGGACCTCGAGGACCCGGAGCGGGTCGGCGAGTGGAAGAAGTTTGCGGAGAAGTTTAACCACCCCGTTCCACCCGAGCGCAGTGACGAAGTCTACCAATGTGGCGGCGGGATCAACGGTTTTGCCATCGACCCGGAAGGCAAAATGAGCATTTGCACGCTTTCCCATTTCGATGTCTATGATCTGCGCCAGGGGAGCTTCCGCGAAGGCTGGGACCATTTCCTGCACCAGGTGCGACGCAAGAAAATCACCCGAGTCACCAAGTGCACGGCGTGTGAGATCAAGTCGATGTGCGGCATGTGCCCCGCCAACGGGGAGCTGGAGAACGGGGATCCCGAGTCGCCGGTGGATTTTCTCTGCCATGTCGCGCATTTGCGGGCAAAAGCTTTGGAGATTCCTGTCCCGCGCCACGGTGACTGCGAATACTGCGAGGGAGGATCGGCGCATGCGGCCCTGATGGAGTCGCACGAGTCCCTCCAGAAGCGCCGGGCCGAGCATTGGATGGATTCCGGCGAACCCAATCCGCTTTTCCCCATCGTGAATGACCGGCGGAGTGGCGGAGGCGGCTGTTCTTCATGTAGCATGTAGTCGGTAGCTCATAAGAGGGGCGAGGCGGCCGAGCCTTGCAGGGAAGAAAAATCAGGACTGGAGGACGACCCATGAACGATCGAACACTGCAAGACTCTCAGCGAAAGAAGAGGGTCTATCAAAGGCCCGAACTAGTCCAGGTCCCCTTGCGGCCGGAGGAGGCTGTTCTGGGACACTGCAAGACGACTTCAACCACTGCCGGTCCGGGCACCTCCGGCTGCACTATACTGAGCTGTACCGTCGCAGGGTCCTAATAACGGCTTCATAGCTGGCGTGCCATGACGAAATACGAAATAGCGAGCGCAAATTCCTTAGGCGCAGATAGCTTGAGCTTCCGCATCGGCGATATTGGCTTCACCCTTGCCAGCAATGACTCCGATCTGTCGCTCCGCATCCGGGGGGCCACGGAGCGATTCCTGGTAGACAACGGTGATGCTGAGGTAACGGTGCAGGTAGCGTGGGGCAAGCTGTGCGAGTCCGTCAGCCGCGACAAGATATTCGACTCCGGAAGTGTTTGGCAACTCTACCGCCAGCAGGCGAACCACCTCTTCCGCTTCACCTCGCCCGCCTTTGGCACACTCCCTTACAAGCAGGCCTGCTTCAGTCCCGATTTCACCACCGGTGAGGTCGTTCTTCATGGCGACTACTTTGATCGTGGCCAAGGGGTCGATGCCCTCGAGTACCCGCTCGATGAATTGCTCATGCTGAACCTGCTGGCGCAGGGGCGAGGCGTCGAGGTGCACGCCTGCGGCATCGAGGATTCTGACGGCCGTGGTTATCTGTTTGCCGGCCAGTCGGGAGCAGGAAAGACCACCACGGCAAGGCTGTGGGAGACGGCCGGCGGGGCCCAGGTTCTGAGCGATGACCGCATCATCCTGCGCTGCCTCGAGGGCCGCATCTGGATGTACGGCACCCCCTGGCACGGCGAGGCGGAGCTTGCCTGTTCCCGGCGCACTCCCCTCGCGCAAGTCTTCTTCCTGGGCCGCGGCGCGGAGAACGAGTTGGTTGCGCGGCGGCCTGGCGAGTCCGTGGCCCGCCTGCTGGCGTGCAGCTTTGTGCCGTTTTACAGCCCTGGCGGGCTCGACTTTAGCCTGGGATTTTTCCAGCAGTTGACCCGGACCGTTCCCTGCGGCGAACTGAGGTTCGTCCCCGATGAGCGGGCGGTCCAGTTCGTAAGAGAGCACACAGAATGAGCGCGGTGCGCAAGTCGAAGGCATTCCTCGAGATGAGTAGCGAGCTTTTGAGCCGCGGCTACCGGGTGCGCTTCTGCGCCGAGGGCGCGAGCATGCAGCGCACGATATGCACGGGCGAGGCCATTACCGTCGAGCCGGTGTCGCCGGCGGACCTCAAGAGCGGGGACATCGCCATGTATCGCAGCGGGCGGGGTGTGATCGCCCATCGCGTGGTCGGGATTCACAGAGAGAACGGGCAAGCACCGGTGTTCGTCATGCGCGGCGATGCCGCCTCGAGCGCGGATGAACCGGTGGAATCGCAGCAGATTTTGGGCAAGGTAGTAGCTGTGGAGCGGCGGGGCCGCAGCATCAATCTTACAAGCAGGAGAGCAAAAATGAGATTCTTGATGAGCACCTGTGTTTGTGGTCTAAGGAGATGGCTTGGAGGAGCTTGCCTGGAAGGAATCGCGCGTGGCGCGCGGCTCTTGTCCGTTCTTCTGGTTCTCGGCGTGTTTTTCACCGGTGTGGCGAGAGCCCAAAATAAGTATGTGGTGCCGTTGGTGTCGGCTAGTGGCGCCGGCACGGGAGGCGCCACATCCTTAAGCTTTGCGCTGGACCTGAGTAGCCTCACTAGTGGTGAAAGTACCAACTGGCTGCTGATTGGCGTCTCATACGAAGGTGTAACCTCCGGCTCCCCCGATGACGGCCGCACGATCAGCAGCGTAACGTGGAATGGGACTTCGGTCTCCGAAGTATCGGGGTGCGAGGCATCCCACAAAGGGGGGACTTACACCAACTCTACGGAGATGGCGATATACGCGCTCCAAGGCCCAGCCAACGCCAGCGCCAACGTCGTGGTTACCCTAAGTGGGACTGCCCGAATCCAAGCCGGCGCTGTCGTGTTTGGCGATGTGGGGAGCCTCGGGACTTGTGTGACCACTGCCAGTGCCGCGGGATCGCGTACCAGCGACACCGTTACCGTCACTGGGCCGGGGACGTACGGTGCCGTATTCGACACCGTATCGGTCAAAACACTCGGCTCCAGCATGACAGTAAGCAACACAGGGGGGCAGACTTATCTGTGGAATCACACTGCCTCGGACGTAAATGGCTACGGCTGTGCCAGCGGCGGATGCTCCGTGGGTGGGGCAGCAAGCTATAAGCTGGGCGATGTCACATCGATGGAGGAGAGCTACAGTGCTAGCAGTAATTCTGCTTATGGCGCGGTACCGCTCATTCCCGCAAGTATTACGGCTGTCACCGGCAGTTCGCTGACGGCTACGCTATCTGAAGGCGGGAACCTGATTAAGCTCCAGACGGAGCGGGAAATGAACAATCTGGGCTTCAACCTCTACCGCGAGCAGAACGGGCAGCGGGTTAAGCTGAACTCATCGCTTTTGGCAGGGACAGCCTTGCTGGCGGGGCCGGAGACGGCGCTGACGGCCGGCTACTCCCACACGTGGTGGGACGTTCCCCCCGCCGGCGCGGGCGGCGCCTCCTACTGGGTGGAAGAGGTTGACCTGCACGGCCAGCGCACTTGGTACGGGCCAGCGGTCCCGAAGCCGGCGGCCGGAAACAGCCGATCGGCGTCTGCCAGCGTGTTGACCGCCGCGAAAGGTCCGGGCCTCGGAGGCCGGGTGTTGATGTTGAACCAATTGGGGCGAGTGGGCGCAGGAGTCAGCTCCGCGTCGCACCCGCTACAGGCGCGGGCCTCAGCGGTGGTGACCGCCCCTCGGACCCCTGTGCTGAACCCTCCGCCAACTCCGCAGCAGGCGGTGCAGTACAAACTAGCGGCGGGGCAGGCGGTGAAGATCGGCATCCAGTCAGAAGGCTGGTACTCAGTGACCCAAGCGGAGCTCGTGGCCGCCGGATTCGATCCCAACGCGGCCGTCAGCAGCCTGCAGCTGTTTGCGGAAGGCGTGCAGCAACCGATCTACGTGCAAGGGCAGGTGGGCAACAAGCTGGGTCCAACGGGCGACATCGAGTTCTACGCCACGGGATTGGACACCACTTGGTCCCTCACCCGCGTTTACTGGTTGACTTGGGGAGCGGGCGCGGGCCAGCAAGTGCAGACCGAACCGTTCCACTCTGGAGTTTCTTCCGGGCCTCCGAGTTTCCCCTTCACGGTCGAGTGGCAGCCGCGCACGATCTACTTTGCGGCGCTGTTGAACGGGGACGCGGACAACTTCTTTGGTCCGGTGCTGGCCTCGGGCGATCCGGTGAGCCAGCCGCTGACGGTCAACCACTACTACTCTCCGGCGGCGGAAACACCCCAGTTGCAAATGTCGTTGCAAGGGGTCTCTGACGGCCCCCACGCAGTAGGGGTCGCGCTCAACGGTTATCAGGTAGGTATGGTGACCTTTGCCGACCAGAACGAAGGGGTGGCCACCCTGACCGTCCCCAGTTCAACGCTACTGGCGGGGCAGAACGTTTTGACCCTGACAGTGCAGGGCGGCTCGGAGGACGTTAGCTTGGTGGACACCGTGTTGTTGACTTACCCACATACCTATACCGCGGACAGTGACTACTTGCGCCTCACGGTCCAGGGGGGAAGTCAGGTCACGATCGGTGGCTTTAGCAACTCCGCCATCACCGTGGTGGACGTCACCAATCCGGCGGCGGTCACGATCGTGCCGGGCGGAATAACTTTCCAAGGCGGTAGCTATGCCATTACCATCTCTCCGCAAGGGGGAGGAACGCGCACCTTGCTGGCATTGACCAGCGCCCAAGTGGGGCAGCCATCGAGCATCACCGCCAATCACCCCTCCTCCTGGCATACGGCACAAGCGGGGTATGACATGGTGGTGATCACCCACTCGGACTTCGCCTCGAGCCTCACCCCGCTGGTGACGCTGCGGCAGGGGCAGGGCCGGAAGGTGGCCGTGATCGACGTCGAGGATCTCTTCGACGAGTTCAATTTTGGGGAAAAGACGCCCTATGCCTTGAAGGACTTTCTCAGTACGGCTCAAGGGCAATGGCAGTTGAAGCCGCACTTCGTTCTCCTGGTGGGCGACGCTACCTTCGATCCGAAGAACTACCTGGGACAGGGAGATTTCGATTTTGTCCCAACTTATATGGTAGACACGACGCTGCTGGAGACGGCGTCGGATGATTGGTTTGCCGACTTCAGCGGGACTGGAATTCCGCAGATGGCGGTAGGGCGGTTCCCAATACGAACCGCGACCGATGCCAGCACGCTGGTGAACAAGGTCGTAAGTTACGAGACGTCGGGCTCTCCAAGCTGGACTAACCAGGTGCTGCTGGTAGCGGATCAAAATGACCCCGGGGATAATTTCGAAGCGTACGCCGCTGCGGTGCAAGCGCTGCTGCCGGCGTCCACGTCAGTTTCGGAAATCCTCGTGGGCAGCGACCCCACCGCCCACAGCGACCTGCTGAACGCCTTGAATGCGGAGGGACAGGGGTTGGTCAATTACATAGGCCACGGTTCGGAAGAGGTTTGGGAGAGTGCCCTGTTCAGTTCCACCGATGCCACCGGGCTGACCAACGGTCCTATGGTGCCCTTCGTGGTTTCGATGACCTGCCTGAACGGGTACTTCCAGGACGTTTACGCCACAAGCCTGAGCAAGGCACTGATCGAAGCGCCCGGGGGCGGAGCGGTTGCGGTGTGGGCCTCTTCCGGCCTGACTAATTCTGGGTCTCAGGCGACCTTGAACCAAGCCCTGGTTCAGGCTATTTACGGCAGCTCACCCATGACGCTGGGAGAGGCTGCGGCCTCGGCGAAGGCGGCGGTGGGCGACCTGGACGTTCGTAAGACTTGGATACTGTTTGGCGACCCAGCTACGACAATTCCGTAGTTCGGTCGATTAGCTAGACCCTCCAAGGCAGCAGCACGCGAGGATCCGCCACCCCGGCTCCTCGCGTGTTCTATCAGCCTGCCGGAAACACCCTTGGCCGCTACTCCGTAGGCCCCGCCTTCTGCACGCTATGGTTTTCCCCCGCTCCCGCCCGCCCTTTGGCTTTACAATCGCGTTGATCGTGCCGCATACTCGGGTGCAAGAGTGCCTCGGTGCGGAGCGCTTAGGAAAGATGATCCAGAGGGTTTTGATGAAGACGGCCTCCGGGCGAAAAACTCGGCCGAGGATTTTCGGTTTGGCGCGCAGGCCAGGGCGTCAGTCCCGGCCGGCAACTCGCCGACCGGTTGCGACGCCGGCACTCAAGGTCAGGAAAACTCCCCAGGCGCCGCCTTCCCCCCCCGAGCGGGCTGCGTCCCGGCTGGATCGTGCCCGCGCACCGCTCATCGCGGCTCTCGTGGCCTGCTCCACCCTGTCGTACCTCAACATGCTGTTCAATGGCTTTGTCTATGACGACTACGACCAGGTGTTGAAGAATCCGTACATCCGAAGCTTCCAGTACCTGAAGGAAATCTTTACCACCAACGTCTGGTCTTTCAGGGGCGCGGTGTACGTCACCAATTACTTTCGGCCGATGATGATGCTGGGATACCTTGTCTGCTATCAGCTCTTCGGCATGCGGGCTTTCGGCTTCCATCTTGTCAGCCTTTTGCTCCACGTTCTCGTGGCTTGCCTCGTCTTTGTGCTCACCGAGCGTCTGACCGGGGACCGCCTGTGGGCCTTCGTGGCCGGCGCCTTCTTCGCCCTGCATCCGATTCACACCGAGTCGGTAGCCTGGATTGCTGCGGTAACCGACCTCGAGCTCACGTTTTTCTATCTCCTCACCTTTGGGTTCTTTCTAGCTGTGGCGAGGCCGGGGGGCCGGCGTTCAGCGCCCATGCTGGCCGCGATGGGGGGCGCCTTTCTTCTCGCCCTGCTTTCCAAAGAGCAGGCAATGACTCTGCCGGCCCTCGCTACTGTCTATGAGCACTTCTATCGCGAGGACCGCTCGGAGACAACTACCTCCCAGAAGCTGGCGCGTTACGTTCTGCTGTGGCTCGTCGGCGTGGCCTACGTGCTCTTCCGCATCCACATTCTGGGAGCGATAGCGCCGCGCGAGAATATGCCTACGCTCACCGCAGGGCAAATAGTGCTCTCCGCCATCGCGCTGGTCGGCCAGTACGTCTGGAAGCTTCTCTGGCCCGTACGGCTCTGCGCCTTTTACGTCTTCCACCCAAGCACTAGTCTGTTCGATCTTCACGTTCTGGCCGGCTTGCTGGCCTTCCTTGCGTTCGCTGCCCTTTTCTTGGTCTGCTGGCGCAGCCAGGAACGAAACGTCCGCTTCGCTTCCTTCTCAATCATATGGTTCTTTGCCACGCTGGCGCCCGTCCTCAACGCCCACTGGCTGACCGCCAACGTTTTCACCGAACGCTACCTCTATCTGCCTTCCGTGGGCGTAGCGTGGCTCGCCGGTTTGGGGGCGTCGAAGCTATGGTCCCGCGCGGCGGCGAGTCCCGTCCAGCGGCGGGCCCTTCTGCTCGCCGGCGTTGTGGTGGGCGGGCTCTGGGCTGCTCGCATCGTGATCCGCAACCGCGACTGGAACAATGACATCGTGCTATACACCCGCACTCTGGAGCTCTCGCCGGACGCCTACCTCATCGAAATGGCGCTGGGCGATACTTACTGGCGGCAAGGTGACGTGGACAAGGCTGAGAGCGCGTGGAAACGCGCCTTCGCCTTGAGTCCTGACAACGCCTTTTTGCTCAACGATCTGGGCATGGTGGCGTTCAGCAGAAAGCAATATCCCCAGGCAGCCGAGTTCTTCGAGCGTTCCACCAGGCTTAGGCTGGACCTGGCGGCTGTACATCTCAACTTGGGTTCGGCGTACTTGGAGATGGGGCTGTGGGACCAAGCCGAACTCCAACTTCGAGCGGCAGTCACGCTCGCACCCCTCATCCCCCGCGCTCACAACGAGCTCGGCGAGCTTCTTCTTAAGGAAGGGCACGAGCAAGAGGCCGAAGAACAGTTTCGCGCCTCCATCCGTTTGGAGCCAAACGCGATTGTTTACGACTATCTCGGCTTGATTAGTATTCACCGGGGCGCCCTGGAGGAGGCGGAGCGCGACTTTCGGGCCGCCCTCAGCTTGGAGAAGTTTGACAGCAACGCTCACTTGGGACTTGGCGATATTTACACGCTTGCTGGCCGCGAGGCTGAGGCTCTGAGCGAGTACCAAGCCGTGCTCGCCAAGGATCCAACCAATGCGCGGGCGCTGGCGGGCGTCCGGAAGCTGCGGGGACCGGTCGCCGGCGCCACGCCGTAACCCCTGCCAAGAGCGGCAGCGCCGGCGGGCAAAAACAAATCCGCAGATTGCGCAGATTACCCGGAGGGTACATATGTTTCGAGGCATCGGCTTATTCTTGATTCTGGTTTTGTTTTCGTTCTTGCTCATCGCCAATCATATCCGCGCGGAGGGGGAGCAAGCGCCAGGCGGCCAACTCTACGCCGGCTTCCAGGATCCACCGCGAGAATACTCCGCCATGCCGTTCTGGTTTTGGAACGGCAAAATGGAGGGCCCCAAGATTCAGGAAGAAATCCGCCGGATGGTTGAACAGCACATCTATGGGGCGTTCCTGCACGCTCGGGGCGGCCTCCAAACCCCTTACCATTCCGAGGAGTGGTGGCAGGCCATTGGCGCCGGCCTCGAGCAGGCCAAGCGCAGCGGCTTCAGCTTCAACTTTGTCGATGAATACGAGTGGCCCTCGGGTGAGGCCCGCAACATCTGGATGGCAGGCAATCATCAGAGTGACGTGCTGGCGCGCCAACCGGAATACCGCATGAAGAGCCTGAGCTACAAGGCGGAAGTGGTAAGAGGGCCGAAAGGGGTTTCCCTTACCGCTCCGCCCGAGCTCCAGGCGGTGGTGGCGGCCCGCTGGCTGGGCGAGAACAGGATTGACGGCCCGAGCTTGCAATTATTGGCTTCAGCAGCGGAATCGGGACAAGTCAGATGGCAGGCTCCGGAAGGCGATTGGGTCGTGGTGATGTTCTACCTGGAACCTTCCATGGGCTTTGATGGGGGATTCGTCGACTTGATGAATCCGCAGGCGATGAAGTTGTTTTTTGATCTCTCCTACGGCGAATTCCACCGGCGCTTCGGCTCGTACTTTGGCAGCACCATCCATTATTCCTTCTCGGACCACGAAGGTGACTACGGTTACCGCATCGCCTGGACGCCGGCTCTCTTTGAGGCTTTTGCGCGGCGAACGGGTTACGATCTTCACAAGGTGCTGCCACTGCTGATTTACGACGGCGGCGATTCCACCATCAAGGTCCGCTGCGACTATCTGGCGACGGTAACCCAACTCTATCAAGACTCGTTCTGGAGCGGAATAACCGAGGACGCGGCCAGGATGGGAATCGGTCGGACCGGTCACGCGTGGGAGGAATCGCTCCAGTGGGCCGCCGCGCTGGAGGGCAGCTTATTTGCCGTCGAACGCGGGCTCAACCCGGTCGGAGTTGATTCCCTCTTTGACTATGGCCGCCAGCCACTCAACTTCAAGGTCGCTCAATCCGTCGCGGACTTCGAAGGGCGCCGTTTCACGTGCGAAAACCAGGGCGTGCAAGGAACCGATTCCTACCTGGACATGGAGGGGATGCGCCGCGGGACGAACGGAATCGGCTTGTCGGGAGTCAACATTTTTGTGCCGCACGCCTTCAATTATGATGCCTCGCGCGCTAATTATCCCCCCGATTGGTTCCATCAACCCTATTGGCCTTACTTTCACTACTACGCGGACTATACACGGCGCATCAGCTACATGAATTCCGAAAGCCGCCATGCCGCCAATGTGCTCCTCTACTATCCCATCCTCTCGATGTGGGCAAATTCGGAACCGGTTTTCTCCGCCGACACACCCTACAATCAGATTGGCCAGCCGGCGGTTTGGGAAAACCTCACCATTACGGTCAACGACTATTACACCCGGCTCATCCTCCGCCTGGCCGACCGGCAGTGGGATTACAACATTGCGGATGACGACTATTTGGCTCGAGCCCGAATCGAAGGTAAGGAGCTGGTGATTGGTCCGCAGCGCTTTCACGCCATAATTCTTCCGGCCCTCAGCACCCTAAGCCGGGCGACCCTGGAGGAGGTGCAAGACTTTTATCAGGCCGGAGGCGTCGTGCTTGGCATTCGCATGCTCCCGACTTCCTCGCCTGAGGCGGGAGGCCATGACCCCGATCTGGAAAAGGGGATGGCCGGCCTCTTTGGCGCGGGGGCAAGCGACACCCCGCTGCCTTTCACCGCGGAGCAAAGCGCCGTGGGTGGACGGGCCTATTTCGTTTCTCACGACGTTGAAACCTTGATTGATTTGCTCGATTCGAGCGTGCCTAAAGACGTGCGGGTGGTCTCGGGCTCATCCGCCGGCCTCTACTTCGAACATCGGGAGAAAATGGGGAAGAACTACTACTGGATGGTCAACGACTCCGACCGCTTGCGAACCAATCACGTTCTCTTCTCGCTGGCTGGGACTCCCGAAAAATGGGATGCCCTGAGCGGCAAACGCTCGCCATTGTTCTACGTGAACCGCCCGCAAGGGACCGAAGTGCGGCTGGATTTTGCGCCCTGGGACGCTTACTTCGTGGTCTTCAACCCGCTCGAGGGGCTGGGGCAGAAAGCGGAACTCGTGAGCACGAACGCGGAAAGCCTGACGGTTGTTTCTCGCCAGGCTGACGTTATCCAGGTGCGCGCTTCGGCGCCTTGCACCCAGCGCGAGATCGAGGTCACGATGCGCGCCGACGGCCGGACCTTCCGGGCGCATGCGCCGATGACCGAGTTAAAGCCCATTCCGCTCTCCGGAAACTGGGACTTCCGTCCCGAGCCGGAGCGGGTGGGCGTCCCCTATGTGAAAGTCAAGGACGCCCGGGAAGGTGAAGGAGAGAAGCTTGGCTGGTCTCGCGCCAACTTCGACGATGCCGCTTGGCCCTCACTCTGGCTGAGCGAAGCGGAGAACACCATCCGCAACTGGAATGTGATCGGCCCCTTCCCCAACGCGGACGATGCGGGCTTCGAAACGGTTTACCCGCCGGAAACAGAATTCAATGCTGGCATTCCGGCGAAAGCCGGAATCCAGCCCGCCGTCATTCCCGCGAAGGCGGGAATCCAGCCGGAAAAGATGTACCCCGGCCTGCGAGGCGATCTGGTGGGATGGAAGCGATACTACGGCGACGAACCTTACCTCACATTGGGGCATTGGAACATTTGGATGGAGACGGAAGGCGGCCCCTTCGACGATTCCGCCCACATCGTCCAGTTCAATCGGGCGCTGGGAACTTCGGGGCAACCGTGGATCGTGAGCTACGCCCTCACTTACCTCTATTCGCCCAAAGACCAGCAGGCCAAGTTCGTGCTGGCGGCCGACAATTGGGTCAAGGTCTGGCTGAATCACCAGCAGGTCTTCACCCGCCTGCGCCACAACTTTTGGTACGAGATGAACGACAACTGGGCTGACCAAATCCCCGTCGAGTTGCGCGCGGGCTGGAATGAAGTGCTCCTGAAGGTCGGCCTGGGGAGGGGCGCGGCCAGCGGCTATTACGGATTCACTTTCCGGGTTGCGGACAGTGGGGGGAAGACGCTGCACAGCATCACTCAGGGCATGCTCCCTTACGATGTCCAGAAGGCCTCAAACACAAATCCTGAAATGCGCTGGTACAGGACTCAGGTTCCCCCCGGCGTCACGGCGGTTGTCCCACTCGCGCTGCAAGGTCCCTACCGCCTGTTCCTGAATGGGGTCGAGCTCGAGCCCGCCGGCGGAACTCCCATCGACATTCACCACCTGTTGCCTTGTAGCGGCGATCTTACCTCGCCACAACATGGCGATATAAAGTGCCCAGGGAAGAACACGCTCGTCATCGTGGCGCGTGCGGATGATCGCTTGAGTTCTCCGGTGGAATTCGTGAGTGGAACGACGCCCTTCTCTCTCGAGGCGTGGACGAAGACGCCGCTCGCCAACTTCTCAGGGACGGCGATCTATGAGAAAAGCTTCACCCTGCCCGAGGCCTATCGCGGCAAGCGACTCGTGCTCGATTTGGGCCGTGTCAGCTCGGTGGCGGAGGTTTACGTCAACGGCCGTCAGGCGGGAACCTTGGTGTGGCGCCCCTTCAAACTGGATATCACCGAATATGCCAAACCCGGCGAAAACCACTTGAAGATTCGCCTGACCGACACCGAAGCCAACGCGCGGGCGGTGGGACCGTCTCACCGGATTCTTGCCAACATCGAGGTGTGCGGGCTCGAAGGCCCTGTCGAGATCGTGCCTTACACGGAGCAGACGCTGGCGTTGAAGCCCGGCAAGGAATAGTTTGGGCGGTGGTGTCATCTGCGAGAAATGGGCGCTCCAACCCGCAGTCATTCCCGCGAAAGCGGGAATCCACCCCGCAAACCCTCAGAAATGGGCGCTCCAATCCGCAGTCATTCCCGCGAAAGCGGGAATCCACCCCGCAAACCCTCGGAAATGCGCGGTCCACGCATTGGATTCCCGCTTCCGCGGGAATGACCGTCGCGGGGCGGCTACCGATCGTAGTAACCGTAGTGCTCGATTTCGTCCCACATGGCGAGGACATTGTCGAGTTTGGCGGCGGGATGGATCTCGGTGGTGGAGCCAATCCAGAAGCGGCCGGCAGCCCCGGCGTCGTCGATGGTCTTCCGCACGGTCTGCCGGACTTCAGCTTCGGGGCCGAAAGGCAGGAGTTGCGAGGCGTCAATCCCGCCCATCAAGATCCACTCCGGATAGGCCCTTCGGACGGCTCCTGCATACATTCCGGACAGCGGTTCCAGAGGGTTAATTCCATCGATCCCCGCTTGGCGGAAATCCTCCAGCACGGCCCAAAGGTTGCCGTCCGAGTGGTAGATCACCTTAATCCCGTGCTCATGCCAGGCTTTCACCAGCTTTGCCAGCCGCGGAAAGAACTCCTTCCACAGGAACTGAGGCGAGAAGAAAACCTGCTCCGTCCCGGCGATATCGGAATAGACCAGGGCTACAGGCGACAAGCCGGGGTCGGCTGTCTCATGGACACGTTGGATTTCCGCCCAGTTCAGCGTTTCCAGCCAATCCGAGACGAGCTGAGGGTTCTCCGCGTAGGCATAAGCCAGCAGGTCCAGTCCTGCCCGCACGTGAGCGGTGTCCAGCCCCACCGGGCTCTCGTTGGGGAAAATCACCGTGTTCTCGCCGACCTTCTCCTGCAACTCCAGAAACTGTTCACGGGGTGATTTCGAGGACGCTCCCCAGACATTACTCTTCCCGGCGAAGGTGAACATGTCGCCGAACCGGCGCTGGCGGATTTCCTCGATGTTCCGGGGAATGTAATCGAGCAACCCCTGCACATCGTTGAAGGGGCGCTCGATGAGCCAAGTGGTCCACCATTCTTGTTTGTAAACGAAGCCATCGTCGTGGCGGATGATCTTCTCTTCCACGGGTGGCGCAATCCCCCGCGTAATATCGAGGCGCTCGCCAATGGTTTTGCAAAGCAGGTCCAATCCATTCTGCAAGGTGACCTTCTCACCCGTAGTATATTCAATGAGAGGTATATGCTGGATGAGATCAAAGACGGGGATGCGGTCAGGGAGCTCGCCTCGCAAAGTGCATTCGATGCGCTGCCGCGCCGTCATTCGATCCCTCGGAAGTTTGCGCATCACTCATCTCCTCTTCACTTCCCGTCGCCTGGACGACTTGGAAGCCAGGCGCCTGCTGTGCTGAAAGTGTCACGGTCTTTTATCCTCCTCAAGTCATCAAACGTAGGTGCATACTACACCAGTCTCCGAGCCGAAGCCATTGCTTCCTCCACTTCCTCCGCGGGGTGGCGGCGACATTGTTTTCCCATGTCGCCGCCTCGTTGGGTGATTCCCTGGCGAGGGCAAAAGCGGGGCGCATCCATGCAAGACAACATACGCGCCACCCGCGAAGGGGTTCGACCAGGGTCACCGCCGCAGGCGATTGGCGCGGAACTCGGCTTCCAGCTTCCACGTCTCCCCATCCGGCTGTAGCACATCGCCGGTCCACCGGAACGAGTTTGGAGTGACCTCGCTGAAATTCCAGCGAATGGGGGTTCCGTCTGAGCGTGTGCCAATCTGCACGATGTTGTTGCCACTCTTCCGTCCCACCAATTCGTCTCGAACACCGTTAACCGGATCGATCCAGGTTACCCGCCACGCCTGAATGAGGGGATCCCAGACCCGCAGTGTCGTGCCGTAGCGGTTCCCGCCTTTGGGCAGGTCCGATTTACGCTCGGAAAGCCGGGGCATGATCCATACATCTTGCACCGCCCTTCCCTCGAGCACCCATGAAAAATGCACCTCGCCGTTGCTCTTTCTCACCGTCCCGTCGGGTAGGTAATCGTATACATCGAACTCCCAGCTCCCGATGAGCCAACCATACACATCCGCGGATTCTGGGATCTCCTGTGATCGTCCGGAGGCGGACAACACGGAATGGAATTCAGGTCTCTGCTGTGCTGAAAGTGTCATGGTCTTTTATCCTCCCCAAATCATCAAAAGTAGGCGCATAATGCACCAGTCTCCGGGCTGAAGCCATGGCTTCCTCCGCGAGACTGAATCGATAGTACGAATCGAGGCAGGCAAAGTCTTGGCGAAAATTGCTCTCACCCATCCGAGTCAGCGCGATATCGAGGAGCGCTGCCGAGGACCGCATGCGCGGGTCGTAGCTCAGGGAGACGCCTGGAGGGTGCTCGAAATTGCCTGCAGCTTCGGTCCGCAGGACCGGCCCTTCGAAGAGCAGCACGCTCAATATTCTATCTCACTCGTGCTTGGAGGTACGTTTCAATATCGCTCGTCGCTTGGCCGAGAACTGATGATTCCGGGTTCCATTCTACTTGGCAATGCCGGACAGAGCTTCGAGTGTTCCCACCCACATGCTGTCGGAGATCGATGCTTGTCATTCCATTTCTCTCCTGCGGACTTTCAATCACTGCTGGCGGGATTTGCAGACCCGATTCGCCCCTTCCACGTGCCTCGTCTCCCGGCGGTACGCGGTCTCTCACCGCTATTCTCGCAAGCGTGCGCGGCTCTGCTGGGAGACGATCAAATAGATTGGGAGAGCATCGGCCTGCGCCTTGTCACGAGCACACTTGATGCACTCAGTGACAGAGCTCGATCTTCGGGTGACTTCAGCCCTGCCGCCGAAGCGCGCGTTACGCGAGTCGTACGAATGATCGAACGGGAGCCCGATTCCAATCTTCAACTTGCCAGGTTGGCGCAGGAGGCCAAACTCAGCCGCTACCACTTCCTACGCCTGTTTCTTCGGCTCACAGGGCTGACACCTCACCAATACGTGCGGCGGACTCGACTGCTTCGAGCAGCGATGCGGTTGATCTCGAGTAGTTCGAACATCATCGAAGTCGCGCAGGACAGTGGATTCGGCGACGTCTCGAACTTCAACCATGCCTTTCGTGCGGAGTTTGGAGTGAATCCTCGAACGTATCGCATTGCTCGTTCAAACTCCCCCTCGTTCATCAGTCAGCAATAGCGGGTAGCGCGGAGTCTCGTTCTTCAGAGACTCTGCGGCTTTTCCATCAGATTCGCAGGGGTGGCAGCGACATTGTTTTCCCACATCGCCGCCCCATAGGGCGAGTGTTGCGGGTCGAGTTTATCTCTGGGCTGCCTGCCCTCCACGTGCGGAGGACTAGCAAGAGCAGGCGGTTGTCTTCGATCTTGCAAATAAGCCGGTAATCGCCACCCGCGGTCAAAATCTCATCAACCTGGGGGTTCTCGACAATGAGCCTCGCCCGACCGCCCAAAACCGCCGCGAGGAGCACATTACCGTCCGCGGCGAGTCGCACGGCGCTCCTTCCGCCACCGCTCAAAGTCGGCCAGCACTTCTCCTTCACTGAGCCCCCGCCGCTTAATTTGGCGCGCAATAACCCGGCTCAGCAAGGCGAAGACCTCCCGCTTCAGTTCCAGCGGCAGCGTGACTTGGGGACAGGGAAGAAGACACCTGCCCGCCTGCCCCGCCGTGTAACTAACACCGGGTCTTTTGATCGGAGCAGGCCCGTTGCCCCGTCTCGGAACTCCCCAACTGTACTGATTCTCATTGTGGCCACCCCAGTGACCATTATGCGCTAAACCCCACCTCCAGCAATGTACGCCGGAGTGGCGATGCATGTATGCGCCAGCCGCGACTTTTTGTTTTGACCGTGCTACTATACATAGAGAGGGCTTTCTATGAGCAGTATCTCCAACCTTGAAATGCCTACGGAATTGAAGGAGAGGATCGAAAAGGCCGCCAGGGAGAGGAATCAAAATCCCTCCTCGCTGGTCGAACGTGCTTTCGCTCTCTTTCTAACTGTTGAGGAAGCTCACCTTGTCGAAGTCCGTAAGGCGGCCGCTGAAGCCGACGCCGGCGACATTCTTCCGCATGAAGAAGTCGAACGTCAGCTCCGTTCCAAGTACATAAGGTCAGCTAACGCCTCCAAATGAGAATAACTTGGAGCCGCAGGGCACATCGTGAACTCGATGGAGTTCTCGCGTTTATAGCTCAGGACAGTCCCCAGGCGGCTGAAGAGATCGTCGAGAGGATCATGGGCGCGGTCACGATGCTGGCTGAGTTTCCACGGATGGGGAAGCAAACTGTGGATCCCAGGTTCCGGAGTTTGGCAGTTGCTGGTACGCGATACATCGTCTACTACCGCCTTCTTGACGAGGAAGAGCGGATCCAAGTAGATCACGTCCTCCACGGGGCTCAGATTATCTTTCCCCGTTAACCTCTGGGTGGCAGCGAGAGGCGAGACAGCGGCGGGTGGGTCTTTGCCCGGCAAACGCGCAGCACGGGCTCGGCGCCAGCCACGCTTGTCATGCGATTTCTCTGGAACGCCTATCCGCCACGTGCGAGCCGCGCCTGCGGGATCGCCGCCGCGTTGGGTGTTCCGCTCCCAATGCCAAAAGCGGGGCGCATACATGCAAGACAATGTATGCACCCGCGAGGGTCCACGGCAGGCGCCCGACGGGAGCAAGCCGGCGCCGGCGCTTCATCGCCCTTGCCATTTCAGCGCTAAGCAAGTAATCTTGGAGGTATGAATAACGAGTGGCTGAAGCGGATTACGGTGGAAGAAGGGAAATGCGGCGGACGGCCGTGCATTCGTGGCCTGCGCATTCGTGTGTCCGACATCCTTGAGCTTTTGGCGGCGGGCGCTTCCTTCCAAGAAATCCTTTCGGATTACCCGGCGCTCGAGGGGGAAGACATCATCGCCGCGATCGAATACGCCGCACATCAGACTGACCATGCAGTCCTCCAGGCGTCGTGAAGCTTCTTGTTGACAACCACTTGCCCGTCGCCCTGGCGCGACACCTAACTTCCCTCGGCCATGACTGCGAGCACGTGGAAGCCGTTCACTTGCACCAAGCCTCCGACGCGGAAATATGGCAGTACGCCAGCCAGCGAGGATCCGTAGTAGTGTCCAAAGATGAGGACTTCCTCTACCTCGCCAGCCGCGCCGAAAGCGCCGCACGTTTGCTGTGGGTGCGCCTAGGGAATTGCCGCACCAGCGCCTTGATCGAGACCTTCGACCGACTGTGGCCGCACATCGAGCAGGCTTTCCTGAGCGGAGAGCGCGTGGTTGAGATTCGATAAAGCCGCAGGGTCGCCCGGGTGGCAGTGAGAAGCGCGACAGCGGCGGGTGGGCCCTTGCCCGGCAAACGCAGAGCGGAAGCTCTGCGCCGGCGAGCCGCGCCGACGCCGAAAGCCGGGGGAATCGCAGACATGCCAAAAAACGACACGTCTGCGCCGCCCGCGGTTTCAGCAGGCAGGAGCCATGGCTCGCCAAATAATTCCTTCCTCGTTTGAGTGCGATTGCGGCCATCAGTCGGATTTCTGCGAGGGCACGGTGCGTGATATGGAAGCGGATAGCCGTCGCCGCCACAAACCGATGCTCCTGTTGGATTCAGAGGCCGAGGAACACGCCATCGAATTTGAGGAAGGACGGGCAACCGCTATTATATGTCCGAAGCTGGGGCGCTGCCATATCACGGGCTGGGCCTAAGCGGCCGCTGCAAACGACGGCCAAAGGTCGAGACGCGGTGGGCGGGGTATTCGAGCTTCTTTCCCGCCAGCAATTCGGCGATGGTGAGGATTTGAAGGCGGGGGTAGTGGCCCGGAAAGTCTTTTGACTCGTAGAAGCCCGCCGCCGCAGCTCCCGTGAGCATGGGTTGGGTGGGTTCGGGCAAAGTGGAAGGTAGGGCAAGGGTCCATTTTCCTTGGCCCGCGTGGTCGGTGCTTAAATCCACTCAGTGCTCCAGCCGGTTACGCCTCGCCATTCGCGAGGGCTGGTTTGCTTTGGCGCAGAACGATCTTGGGATAGCGGTAAACCATGGCGGTCGCGAAACGATTTGCAGGGCGCTTCACGCCAAACGTATGGGTTCGCCCGCCTCGACCTTCGCCAGCTTTGCTTCCCTCGTACTTCCAGTCCTCCTCATGAAGGAAGACGACATCAACTCTCCAGATAACCACGGATTTTCCGGCCTTGATGATTTTCGCGGGATCGACCAAATATCGCCAGACAATGTACCAGCCGGCATGATTGTAATGCGACTGCAAGGCCCACGGACGTGTTGTTCCCTTCGACTCCAATGCCTGTTCGGGAGGGGGATTCAGCCTGCCTCCGAGCGACATATCCGGGAAGCGTTGCTGCGCCACGTCTGGGTGTTTGTGCTTCTTGTAAGGGCTTAATGAATGAAGGGCACGCACGCCGAAAATTCCCACCAGTCCACTGAAAACATTCGCTTGCTCGAAGTAGACTTCGATAAGGTCGGTGGCTTCTCGCTCAATGTACTCGATAGCCTTCCGAATGTGCGATATCTTCAAATCGGTGGGTAGCGCTACGCTTCTGTCGAATCCTTCGGTATCAAAGCCCAAGTGTCGCTCCTGGGTTCCGCTCACGCTTGGAAGGGCAATGAAAGCACCCGTTCGTCATGCGGCGGCCGACGAACCGGCGTGGCAGAGGAAGGTTTATCTTCGGCGCCAAGTTCCGCGAGCTTGGCTATAGCGCGCTCGGCCATTCGGTAGAAGACAGCATCACTTTCAATCCCGATGCTTTCGTAGCCCACTGCCAAGGCGGCGGCGATGGTTGATCCGCCACCCATGAACGGGTCAAGCACCGTTCCGACCCCTAGCGGGAGCGACGCACGCACGACCTGCCGCATGAAGACCTGAGGTTTCAACGAGGGGTGAGGAGCAATGGCTCGTTCTTCGCCCCGCGTCGGTGCGGAGCGAATAACATCTTCGAAGGGTCTTTCGGATGAAACCCGTCGCAGGCCCCCGGTTTTCCATTTGCGCAGATTGTCCTGAACTCGGCCTTCACACGGTTTGCGGAAAAGCCCCCACGGTTCCCAACCCGACCGTGGCATCACCGTAACGCCGGCAAACTCCCCGTGAGCGTTTTTGGGGCGGTCGCCACCTCGCAGGGTTTTGACGAGCCTGATGATTTCGCCGCGCTTCTCGAATCCGGCATCCGTGAGCGGCAGATAAACGAGGTGTGAAAGCAGAGGGTTTGTGGCAATAAACAAATGGCCGCCTGGAACGAGAACGCGAATCGCCCGGCGGGCGAATTCCGAAAAGAAGCTCCGCAACTTCTCACGGTCACCCTCGGTGAGGACCGTAAAACGCGGCAAAGGGCGCCTCTTGCAGCCGTCGAATGAGGGAGGAATCCGCCAGACGCCACCGTGCCCGTTGCGAAGCTTTTCCTTTTCCACGGACGTGTATTCTCTCAGTCCATAGGGCGGGTCGGTAACGATAGCATGAATGGAGTCCTTTTCCCTCTTCTCCATCCACGAAAGGCAGTCGCCCAGATATAAGGTGTATCGTGCCACGTGTTGCCTCGAATCCGCTTAAAGGGATGTTACCACGAATTCGCGCCCCAGTCCCATGTGTCCTCGAAGGCCGTGATCTGCGCGGCGGGAGACAATTGAAAAGCCGCAGGGCCGGAGTGCGGGCCCTGCGCTACATTCTCTTTGAAGAGCACGTTGTAGGTGGCGTTGGAGTTGAAGGGCGGGTCGAGGTAGATGAGGTCAACGCTGGCGTCCGGCACCTGGCGGCGCAGGATATCAAGATTGTCGCCAAAGTAGAGTCGATTCTTCCAATCCATTATGAGAGAGCATACCACAAATCCGCATGAGCGAAGCGGCGGGCGAGGACGCCAGGAAGCGGGCGATCGGGTAGTGGCGTCATTTGGAGCGGTGCCCCATAGGGAACGCCAGTCGTTCCCGCGAAAGCGGGAATCCAGTCCGTAGGCAGCTCATTTCCGAAGGTTTGCGGAGTGGATTCCCGCTTTCGCGGGAATGACTGCGGCGCGGCGCGTCCCGTCGCGCTAATGATGCCACTACCGGCGATCAAGATCGAGAATCTGCCGAATTTCAAGCTTCAGGCTACCGGCCAGATCAACCTGAGCATTCAGACGCCGGCGATGAGCATAGAGCAGAAGGCCGAGCGCGCGCGCCCTTCATTCCCGCTCCTCAATTTTTCAGGAGTTTCCTCAGAATTTCACGCTGATTTCACGTAACTAGTGAGAGTAAAGAAGATATCGTTTTCAAAATGTGAGATGTTCCTGACACATGAATTTCACCTCTGAAAGCCCGCTGTAGCCAGCTCTGGAAAGGCCGGGAGCGGGATCGCAAGTCCGGGAGGCTACGCACAAGGGGCTTGTTTTCAATAAAAATGGCTTTCCGCCGGGGTCAGTCCTAAACACCCGAAAAGGAGTGCGGCACTCAAAATGGGGGGCAGAATCAAGTGGACCGAACCCAACGGCCAAAAAAATGAGGAAACTCCTCCTCAATTTTTCTCTTGACACGAGGCTGGAGTTGTGGTAGCCTATATGCGTGGTCGTATGGGAAAATGGAAAATAGAAACTGGCAAATGGAAATTGGGGCAACCTGCTTCCAGTTTCTAATTTCCATTTTCTAATTCCCAGTTTCTAATTTCTAGTTTCTGCTTTGTTGAGAGAAGATCATATCTATGTTGCGAACGCCGCAGGGCAGGTTCCTTGACATCCTGCGCGCAAATCCTCAACAATGGCGGGGTCTCGCCTAGCTGTCAGCCCTCAGCTATCAGCGGTCAGCAAGGCGCTGGCTGATAGCTGACGGCTGATAGCTGAAGGCCGAATGTCGTAAGCCAAAATCGAAAGGTGAAAGCTATGCGTTGGAGTCAAACATTCATTCCCACTTTGCGCGAGGAGCCTGCGGAAGCTGAGGTGCCCAGTCATCGTCTGCTGTTGCGGGCCGGTTACGTTCGCCAGGTGGCGGCGGGCGTCTATGCCCATCTCTTCCTGGCGCAGAAATCCCTTCTCAAGGTGATGCAAATCATCCGCGAGGAGATGAACGCCATTGGGGCGCAGGAGTTTCATTTGCCGGCTTTGAATCCGGTGGAGCTTTGGAAGGAGTCCGGGCGTTACGCGTCTTACGGCGAGACGTTGTTCAAGATAACGGACCGCAACCAGCATGAAATGTGCCTGGGAGTGACGCACGAAGAGGAGATGACGAACATCGCCCGCAGCGAGCTGCGCTCGTACAAGCAACTGCCTCAGATCTGGTATCAGATCCAGGAGAAATTCCGCGACGAGCCGCGGCCCAAGTCGGGGCTATTGCGTCTGCGTCAGTTCTGGATGAAGGACTCCTATTCCTTTGACCTGGACGATGCCGGACTGGAGATCAGCTACCAGAAGCATTACGGCGCCTACGGGCGCATCTTCGAGCGCTGCGGGCTGAAGTACGTCATTGTCGAAGCATATTCAGGGACTATGGGCGGGACGGAGTCCCATGAGTTTGCCGCGCCCACGGACGCGGGCGAGGATTCGCTGGCCATTTCCGAGTGCGGCTACGCGGCCAACCTGGAGAAAGCCGAATCCAAAGCGCCCCAAGTCGAGGACCTGCCCGGCGAGGCGCCGCCCGAGCCATTTCCCACTCCCGGCCAGAAGACCATTGATGATTTGGCAAAGTTCACGGGTGAAAGCCCGGCGCGCTTGATGAAGACGCTGGTTTACGTGGTGGAAAGCAAGCCTGTAGTCCTCTTGCTGCGTGGCGATCACTCGCTCAGCGAGACGAAGTTGGCCGCCGCGCTGGGCACGGAGGTGTTCCGGCCCGCCACGCCCGAGGAGGCTTGGGCGCTGCACGGCGCGCACCTGGGCTCGCTGGGGCCGGTGGGGCTCAAGGGAGTAAGGATCCTGGCGGACCGCGCGCTGGAGGGGCGAAAGAACCTCATCACCGGCGCCAACCGTGATGACACGCACCTCCGCAACGTCACGCCGGGGCGTGATTTCGAGGCCGAGTATCATGACCTGCGGGTGGTGATGCCCGGCGATCTCTGCCTCCGCTGCGGCCAGCCGATGCAAATTCGCATTGCGGTGGAATTGGGACACATCTTCAAGCTGGGGAGGCGTTATTCCCAAACCATGCATGCCACCGTACTGGACGAAAACGGCAAGGAGATCCCGCTGGTCATGGGGTCGTATGGAATCGGCCTGGAGCGCATCTTGAGCGCCGCCGTGGAGCAGAACCACGACCCGGACGGCATGTATCTGCCGCGGGCGATTGCGCCTTTCGACGTGATCCTGACGGCCGCCAATATCGATGATGCCGGGCTGCGCGCGGCGGCGGAGAAACTCTACGAAGAAATGCTCGCCAGCTCCCTGGACGTGCTGTTCGATGACCGCGACGAAAGGCCGGGGGTCAAGTTCAAGGATGCGGACCTGATTGGCGTGCCTTACCGAGTCACTTTGGGCAAGCGAAAGTTCGCGCAGGGGCTGGCGGAAATCTTCCAGCGCTCGACAAAGCAAGTTCGCGATGTTAAGCTTGCAGAGGTCGTGAAATGCCTGCAAGAGGAGTATCTTCGTTAAGGAGCAAGGGCCCGACGGGGGTTTCGGTATGCGACGAACAGAAGAGGCCTCAGGACGGTTCAAGACTCTTTTCTCTTTGGCCGCGATGGCGGCCATCATCTTCATTGCCGTCAAGACCCTCCCCGTTTACGTCAACAATTATCAGCTTCAAGACCACATCGGGCAACTCTCGACTCGGTTGGTGGTTCGGGTCAAGCCCATCACTCCAGAGGAGGTACGGGATGAGGTGGTCACGTTCGCGCAGGATCACGGAATTCCCCTAACCCCCGACGATGTCAAGGTCACGATCGCACGTCGCATTACGATCAACGTGGACTACACGGTGCCGGTGGACCTGATCGTATATACCCTCAGGCTTCACTTTACGCCATCGGCGGAGAACCAGGCGCTATAACCAGTGGTTCGACCTGCGCCAGCATCGCGCTTGAATCCGCGTCCGTTCCGGAAGCAGGGGCGGTCGGGCCTTGCCGGTGTGACTGGCAGGAAGACTGGCAGGAAGAAAGGTCTCATCGCCGCCTGCTTGTTATGCCTGCTCGGCTTCGCCGGCATTTTCGTTTATTACTACGTCCGATTCTCCCGCCTTATTGACGCGCGCCTAAGCGGCGACATCTTCAACAATGCTTCCCTGGTCTTTGCCGCACCCAAGCCGGTTTCCGTGGGCCAAGCGGGGACGCCGGAGGAGGTTGCCAGACGTCTACGCAGGGCCCTTTACGCCGAAAGCAGCCGCGCCTCCTCCGTCGGCGTCTATGAGCTGGGGGAAGACAGGATTGAAATCACCCCCGGCCCCCTTTCTTTCTTCGCAGGCGAAGTCCCCCAAGAAGGCCCCGCGACCTTGACCTTCCGGGACGGCCGCCTTGCTTCCATCACCTCGCCGCAGGGCGGCGCGAGCTTGGCGAGCTACGCACTCGAGCCCGAGGTCATCACCACGCTGTTTGACGCCACGCGCTCGAAACGGCGGTTGGTGCGTTACCAGGACCTGCCGAAAGTGCTGGTGGATGCGGTGCTGGCGGCGGAAGATCATCGCTTCTTCTCCCACCACGGGGTGGATATTTTCCGCATTCCGGGAGCGGCGGTGGCCGACCTGCGGGCAGAGGAGAAAGTGCAGGGCAGCAGCACTCTGACGATGCAGTTGGCGCGCGGCTTTTTCTTGACTCCACGGCGTGTCTGGCGACGAAAACTCGAGGAGACCTTCCTGGCTTGCCTCCTGGAACAACGCCTGACCAAGGAGCAGATTTTCGAGCTTTATGCAAACCAGATATACCTTGGCCAGCGGGGGAGTTTTTCCATTTATGGCTTTGGCGAGGCGGCCAACACTTATTTCAATAAGGACGTTGCCAGCCTGACGTTACCCGAAGCGGCCTTTTTGGCGGGCTTGATCCGCGGTCCCAACATGTATTCACCTTACCGGCGGGCGGTGAGGGCCCTGGAACGGCGCAACTATGTGATCAGGCAGATGCTGAACCTGGGCATGATCACCCCCGAGCAGGCCGAGAAAGCTTCGGGTGCGCCTTTGGGGGTGAACAATCAGAACGTGGAGGGTCTCGAGGCGCCTTATTTCGTGGACATGGTGCGCGACCAGTTGCTCACCCAGTTTTCCGAGCGGGATTTGATTTCACAAAGCTATCGCATTTACACCACCCTCGACCTGGATTTGCAGAAGGCGGCCTCCGAAGGAGGGCGGCTGGGCATTGGGGAAGTGGACCAGGCGCTGAAAAAGACCAGGCATGCCAAGCCCGGCGTGGTCCAGGATCCGAATCAGCCCCAAATGGCGCTGGTGTCGCTGGATGCGCACACAGGGGAAATCAAGGCTCTGGTGGGCGGGCGAGACTACGGCGTCAGCCAATTGAACCATATTCTGGCCAAGCGACAGCCGGGTTCATCCTTTAAACCCTTTGTCTACGCCGCCGCGCTCAGCACGGGTGTAGACGGCTCGCTGCCGCTGATCACCACGGCCACCGTGCTCAACGACGAGCCCACCGCCTTCCAGTTCGGCGACCTCACTTACGAGCCTGAGAACTACAAGCAGGAATACCACGGGCTCGTCACCCTGCGCGAGGCCCTTACCCATTCAATGAATGTGGCCACCGTCCGCCTGGCGGAAATGGTTGGGTATGACAAGGTGAAGGACTTGGCGATCGCCGCCGGGATCAACAAGGACCTGCTGGCCACACCCGCCATGGCGCTGGGCTCCTATGTCGCAACGCCGCTGGAGATAGCCGGGGCTTATACTATTTTTTCGAATGGCGGCCAGTACGTTGAACCGAGGTTCATCCTGGCGGTCAACGATTCCACGGGAAGGAATCTCTGGCGGAGTTCCGTAGTAACCCGGCAAGTGCTCGACCCACGCGTCTCTTACCTGATGGTGGACTTGATGGAAAGCGTGATCAACAACGGCACGGGCGCCGATGTGCGCACTCGAGGTTTCACGCTCCCTGCGGCGGGGAAGACAGGGACTTCGCACGACGGTTGGTTCGCGGGATTCACCTCCGACCTGCTGGCTATCGTTTGGGTCGGCTACGATGACGACCGCAAACTGGGGCTATCCGGGGCCTACTCCGCCTTGCCCATCTGGACAGAGTTCATGAAACGCGCCGCAGAAGTTCCCGCTTACGGTGACCCGAAGCCTTTTCCCATGCCGGAGGGAGTGGTGGCCGTCCCCATGGAAACAAACTCCACCACCAGCGACGCCAGGATAGTCCGCAATGAGGTCTTCATTGCGGGGACAGAACCTCAGGCGCCACAGCCCTCGCGGGGAATCCTGGGAAGGCTCTTCCATCCCCAGGGCCAGCCCAACCTGCCCGCCGCCGCGGCCATCCCGCCGGGAGCCGCCGAGGCGTCGACGCAAGATACGGCTAAGCCGCCGGAGGTTCCCTCAACTGCGGGCAGGCACGGGGTCATAAAAAAGCTCTTGTCGATTTTCAAAGGCAAGAATTCGAAGCCTGCGCCGCCTCCGCAACCTGAGAATAAGACGGCGCCTCAAACCTAGGACCCGGATCCGTCGGCTAGTGAGTGTCTTTCCCGATTGCGAGGTTTAGACATGAAACTTAAGAAATCGGCCCAACCCGTGATGAAGTGGTTCATCGCTCCAGTCCTTTTCCTCGGCCTCTGCCTTTTTGCTGCGCGCGTACTTCTCGGCGCCCAAGAAGGCCAGCCCGCCCCGACTCCTGCTACGGCTGACCAAGCGGTCGAAACCTCCACCAAGCCCCGCGCGCTCACCTTCGAGGAGCGTGCGGACATCTGTATGGCTCGCAAGTCTTACGAAGATGCTGTGGATTACTATTACCGGGCTCTAAAAGAGGCCCACCTTGGCAACGCCCTGGTGTGGAACAAGCTGGGGATTGCCTATCAGCAGCTCCAGAATTACAACTCCTCGCGCAAGGCCTATAGCCAGGCGATCCGCCGGGACAAGGACTACGCCGAGCCGTTGAACAATATGGGAACTACTTATTTCATGCAGGGCAAATACGGGAAGTCTGTTAAGTGTTACCTGAGAGCGCTCAAGCTGAGTCCCAATTCGGCTTCCTACCACTTGAACCTGGGCACATCCTACTTCCACATGAAGAAATACAATGACTCGGTGGAAGAATACCGGACAGCATTAAGCCTTGATCCGGACGTTTTCTCGCAACGCTCCGCCTTCGGGACCACCATCGAGGCACGTGGGGCCGATCCGGAATACTACTTTTACCTGGGGAAGGTTTTTGCTTCTCTGGGCCGTGCTGAGGATGCCGTGCGCAGCCTTCGCCGCGCTCTCGAGGACGGGTTCAAAGACCAAAAGAGGATTCTCAACGATCCGGACTTCAAGAAGATTAGTCAGAACCCTGCTTATGTCGAGTTGATGAGCAACCCGCCGGTGGGGATCAAGGATTGAAAGTCAATGCTATAATGTAGGAATCGGACCGAGTTTTGATGCGAAAAGCGCTCAGATTACTCTTGCTGTTGCTGATCTCCTGGCGAGTCGCGGGCGCCTCCGAGGTACGTGCCGTCCTGGTTTTTCCCTTTGAAAACCGGAGTAGCCGGACAGATTTGAATTGGGTCTCGGAGAGCTTTGCGGAGACCCTCTCCTCGCGCCTTTCCGGGCCCGAATTCTACGTTTTGGAGCGGGGAGAGCGCAATGCCGCCTATGACCAGTTGGGTATCCCTGCGGACACACCTCTGACGGTGGCGAGTGAATACAAGGTGGCTCAAACTCTGGGTGTCGATTGGGCGGTGATGGGGAAATTCAACGTGCAAGGATCCGGCCTCACCGCCAGCGCCCGCTTGCTTGACCTCCGCCAGTTAAAGCTTTCCCCGGCCATCGAGGTGAGCGGTGAACTGCCCGAACTGGTGGACCTTCAGACACGGTTGGTATGGCGCCTGGTGGGCGCTCACGATCCCAGTTTTACGGTCGGGGCGGAAGAGGATTTTGACCGCAAGTTTCCTGAAGTGCGATTGGATGCTTTCGAGAACTATATCCGGGGCGTCCTGGCCACGGACGACCCCTCCCGCATTCATTTCTTCCTGGAGTCTGACCGGTTGGATCCTGCCGATCATCGGGCCGCATTTGCCCTTGGCCGGGTCTATTTTGGCCAGAAAGACTACGCCAGCTCGGCGAAGTGGCTCAGGAAACTGGCCCCCGACGAGCCTCATTACCTCGAATCGCTTTTTCTCTTCGGGGTGGACGAGTTTTTCCTCGGCCATTATCCTTCGTCTGAGAAGGCTTTTGAAATGCTCGGGAGAGAAACACCGTTGGATGAGGTCGCCAATAATGCGGGTGTGCTGAGGGCCCGGGCTGGACGGTATGCGGAAGCCCTGGATGATTTCGAGCGGGCATTCAAGAGCGATCCGACCGACGGGGATTTTTGTTTCAACCGCGGCGTGGCCCTCTGGAACCTCCGCCGATACGATGCGGCGGCAAAATCGCTGGAAGAAGCGATCCGGCTGAATGACGACGATTCTGAGGCCCACACCCTTCTCGCCGTGGTGTTGGGGAAGCTGGGCGATGGGGAGGGAGAACGGACTCAGCTCGAGTGGCTGGGCCGGCACGAAGTGGGCTCGGAAGCCGGACTGTCACGGGACGTCTTGCCCCAGCCGCGCCTCAAGAAGAATTTCGACGGACGCGCCTTCCGCTTGCTTTCTCTGGCCGTGAACAACGCACTTGAAGAGCGGTTCGCCGGCATGCCGGCAGGCGAACACGCCGCGGTCCGCAAATCGCGTGGTGCGAGGTTCGTCAACGAGGGACGGTTGTCGGAAGCGGAGCACGAATTTGAGGAAGCGACGTCGCTGGTGCCTGGCGACAGGGATGCGCACATGAGCTTGGCGCAAGTTCTCGAGGCGGAGGGCAAGCACCAGGAGGCGTCCGGGGAATTCCAAACCGCACTGAAGCTGCAGGACAGCTTTGCGGGTCGCATCGGTCTGGCGCGAGTTTATCTTTCCCTCGGCCGCTCCGAGCAGGCGCGCCAGGAGGTCGAGGCGGCCCTGAAGCTCGAGCCGGAGAGCCGAGAGGCGCAGGAACTCATCCGGCAAATTTCCTCCCATCCCTCGGGGGCAAGGAAGGAGCCATGAGTTTGCGACGTTTCCGACGGTTAATGCCTTGGGCGGCGCTTTTAGTGGGCGCGGCGGGTGTTTTGCCCGCCGCGCAGGGCCAGACTCGCCCTCACGTGGTTGAAATCCGCCTGGACATGATGATTCACCACGTGAGCGCCGAATACGTGATGCGCGGCATAAAGTTTGCCAACGACACTCATGCGGATGCGGTCCTTCTGGAGTTGAACACGCCGGGCGGACTCGAGAACTCGATGCGTGATATCGTCTCGGCCATACTCAATTCCAGCGTGCCGGTCATCACCTATGTGGCGCCCAGCGGGGCCAGTGCAGCCTCCGCGGGCTTCTTCATCCTGGAAGCCGGTGACTTGGCGGTGATGGCTCCAGGGACCAATTCGGGCGCGGCACATCCCGTGGTGCTGGGTGGGGCCGACCTGGGCAAGACGATGGAGGCCAAGATCGAAAATGACGCGGCGGCCTACATGCGCTCCATTGCGGGCAAGCGCGGGCGCAATTCGACCCTTGCCGAGGACGCGGTGCGCAAGAGTTCGTCCTACTCGGATAAGGAAGCCCTGGAGGGGAAGCTGATCGACGCGGTGCTCAGCACCCCCTCCGACATCTTCCAGAAATACGACGGCCAGCCCATCAAGCGCTTCAACGACACCACCACAACCCTGCATTTGAAAAATGCCGAGCTGGCGCTATTTGCCATGCCCGGCCTCGAGCAATTCCTTGCCTGGGTGGCTGACCCGAACATCGCTTTCATCCTGGGTGCGATTGGGCTGGCTTGCCTCTATATTGAGTTTACCCATCCCGGTTTGGTGGCGCCGGGGGTGGTTGGGGCGGTGGCCCTGGTCCTGGCGATGTATGCCTTTAATCTCCTGCCCATCAACTCCATGGGTGTGCTTCTGATTCTGGTGGGGCTGGGGCTGTTGGCCCTGGAAGTCAAGGTGGCCTCGCATGGAGTATTGGCGGCGGGCGGTCTTCTGGCCTTGGTGCTGGGCGCGCTCGTCCTGGTGAATTCCCCCTGGCCCCAGGCGCGCATTCACCTCTTCACCGCACTCAGCGTGGCCCTGCCGGTGGGTGTAATCATGGTCGTTATGCTGCGATATGTCATCGCGGCGAAGAGGCGCAAGGCGGTGACAGGGGAGGCCGGGATGGTCGATTCGGTGGGCGTGACGAAGACCGACCTGGGGCCTTTTGGCAAGGTTCTGGTCCACGGTGAACTGTGGGACGCGCGTGCTCGGCAGCCGATTGCCAAGGGCACGCGGGTGCGGGTGCGGGAAGTCGAGGGATTGACTCTGGTCGTCGAGCCTGCCCCGGAGTATCGATAGACTTGGAAACAAGCTGTAAAAGGAGCAAAACATGAACATGGGAATCATTGTGGTTATCGTTATCGTTTTCCTCTGGGTTTCGGCTTGTTTGAATGTATTGAGGGAATACGAGCGGGCCGTCACTTTTCGTTTGGGCAGGCTGTTGGCAGTGGATAAAGGGCCGGGGTTGATTTTCATCTTCTGGCCCATCGACAAGATTATCCGGGTATCCCTGCGGATTATCGCTTGGGATGTCCCTACGCAAGACATTATCACGCGCGATAACGTTTCGGTAAAAGTGAATGCGGTGGTTTACTTCCGCGTGCTGAGCGCGCAGAAAGCCATCGTGGAGCTGGAGAACTACCGCTACGCCGTGGAACAACTGGCGCAAACCACTTTGCGCTCGGTGCTGGGCGAGGTGGAGTTGGACGACCTGCTTTCCCAACGCGAGAAGCTGAATGCGCGCCTCCAGACAATTCTGGATGAGCACACGGAGACTTGGGGCATCAAAGTGGCGAAAGTCGAGATCAAGCAGGTGGACCTGCCCCAGGAAATGCAGCGCTCCATTGCCCGGCAGGCGGAAGCGGAGCGCGAACGCAGGGCCAAGATCATCAACGCCGACGGGGAGTATCAGGCTTCCGAAAAGCTGTCCGAGGCCGCCAGCATTCTGGCCAAGGAGCCGATTACTATCACCCTGCGTTACCTTCAGACCCTGGCTGAAATCGGAACCGAGAAGAATACGACCATTGTCTTTCCAATCCCTGTGGAGCTGTTGAGTGCTTTCCTCCGGAAAACCGCTGCGCCTGGAGGCGAAGCCAAGTAGCTCCGGTCCTTGCCGGTCCTTGCAGGATTAGGAAAAACGCCCGAAACCTGTCATTCTGAGCGAAGCGAAGAATCTCGGCAGTTACTTTCGGACCTCATAACTGCAGGGATTCTTCGCTTCGCTCAGAATGACAGTGCGGGAGAATGCAGACGTGGTTGTAATCGCCCTCTCCCAAGGGGAGAGGGTGGACTGCGACGGCGCTTTTACCAGCCGTCGCGGGCCGGGTGAGGGGTTAGTTGCGGGCGAGGACGGGTCAGATTGCCCTTTGCCATTTGGATTTTGAATTACTTTTCCGCTGTTGGCTCTGGTTATGAATACGGATTCTCTTCGTGGCGACAAGGGGCTTTCCACGCGGCACCTTATCCTGGTCTTCTTGGCGGGAGTAGCCGTTTGCGGGGTCTTCTTCTCGCTGGGCTTCCTGGTGGGATACAACGAAAGGTCAGCGCGCGTGCCACCGGTCACGGAGCGGGTTTCAACTCCTGCCACCATTCCGCCCACCGTCAATCCTCCCCTCGAAACCGTTCCGGTTGGGCCCGGCAGTGCGGCGACCTCCACAGCCTCTGTTCCGCCGCCGCTCGCACCCCTAAAAGCCAGCGCCCCTCCCTCGCCATCTGTCGAGCAGAAGCCTGAAACCGTCCCCGCAACTTCGCCACCTGTGGCGGCGCCTGCCGCATCGTCCGCGAATGTGGAAAGGGAACCTGAACCTGGCGCGGCCGCAACTCCTCCTGCCGGGGCTGGTGAGGTTGGGGTTGGATTTACGGTCCAGATTGCGGCTTCGAGGACAAAGCAAGATGCCGAAGCCTTGGTGAAAATCTTGGAAGGGCGCGGCTATCCGGTATTCCTCGTAACGCCCGAATACGCGCACGCCAACGACAACCTGTTTCGCGTTCAGGTTGGCCCCTTTACCTCCAGGGAGGATGCGGAAAAGGTGCGGGCGAAGCTTACGCAGGAAGGGTTCAAACCCTTCATCCGGCACTGACTTGGGGGCGAAAAGCGAAAATCGAAACTCGAAACTCGAAAATCGAAACTCGAAATTCGTAAATCGAAACTCGAAATTCGAAATTCGTTCAAACTTTGGTTTCCGGTCTTCGGTTTGGAGCAATCACAAGAGCCGTTCCGAGAACCTTCCGGTCGTGCGCGCCTCAATGACTCAATGACCCGATGACCCGATGACTCAATGACCCGACGACCCGATGACTCAACGACCCGATGACTCAATGACCCGACGACCCGATGACTCAATGACCCGATGACTCAATGACCCGATGACCCGATGACCCGATGACTCAATAGCTCAATGACTCAATTGACTAGATGGTTCGCCAGCGCCTTCAGCGGTTTCTTTCTTGTAGCCTGTCTTCCGAAGCTTAATCTTCATCCCTTGGTCTGGATCGCCACCCTCCCTCTGCTGCTCGTATTGGCGAGTGAGACGAGACCATGGCGCGCTTTTGCTTGGGCGTATCTCAGCGGGGCCATCTTTCTTGCGGGGAGTTGCTACTGGTTTGTCGAGGTCACGCGGCAATATGGCGGGCTCAGCCTGAGCCTTGCCTTGACGGCGCTGCTGGCTTTTGTGGTGGTCTGTTCAGCCTTATTTGGAGCCTTCGGCTTGGTTGTAGGGGGAGTGGCTCGCAGTTCACCTGCCCTCGCCTTGCTGCTCAGTCCATTTGCGTGGGTGGCCCTGGAGATGGCCCGCACCTACCTGATTACGGGCTTCCCCTGGGACCTTCTCGGTTATGGTGTGCCCTTCGCCGGCTTAAGGCAAATCGCCTGCGTGACCGGGGTTTACGGGCTGTCGTTCCTGGCGGCCACGACGAGCGCGCTGGGAGCATGGGCATTTCTGCGCTGGGGGGCGAGATGGCCTCGCTTGCTGCTGTGTGCCTGGGCCGCGCTCCTGGTGGTTGGGAATTGGGCGATCGCGCCGCCCGCCCCCACTCGAGGCTCGAATCTCGCGCTCTTGGTGCAACCCAATGTGCCGCTGGATGAGGCCTCAGCCGTCTCCTGGGCGCCCTGGCTTAATCCCACCAAGCTGAATCAGCTAATCAGCATGTCCCTGGAGACACTTTCGGACCAGGAAAAGAGAGAGGACATCGCCTTGGACCAGACCGGGCTGCCGCACACCGTGGCGCCGCCCCTTATCATCTGGGCGGAAAACCCCGCGCCCTTCTATTTCACCCGCGATCGGGTTTTCCGGAGTGCCGTGGAGCGGATGGCGCGTCAGAGCGGGGCCTACGCCGTGGTGAACACGATTGTGCCACTCGGTCCAGGTTACTCGAAGATCACGAATAGCGCCGTGGTCTTGGATCCGGAGGGACACGAAATCCTGCAATATGATAAAATGCACTTGGTGCCGTTTGGTGAGTACGTTCCGTCCTGGGCCTTTCCAGAAAAGATCGGAAAGATTACCGCCGAAGTGGGGACCTTCGTTCCGGGGACCAGCTACCGCGTGGCGCCAACGCCTGAGGGTGCGATCGGCGTCTTCATCTGCTACGAGGACATCTTCCCTCAGCTCGTCAGAAGGATTGCCTTGGCGGGCGCACAGGTGCTGGTGAATATTTCCAACGACGCCTGGTATGGCGACTCCGCCGCGGCCTTCCAACACCTGGAAATGGCACGCTTCCGGGCGATCGAAAATCGCCGCTACCTGTTGCGCGCCACGAACGACGGCATTACCGCCTTGATAGATCCCTACGGGCGGGCGGAGAAACAAATCCCGCGGCACCGCGCGACGGTCTTGACCGCCAACTTCAGCTACCGGCAAGGCCAGACCTTCTATACCAGACATGGCGATGTCTTCGCGTGGCTGTGCGCGGCGCTGGCCGCTGCGATAATTGTAGCGGCGATTTCACATCGCCGGTAGCGGCGAATGGGCAGAGCGAGATTCTTCGCGCAGTTTATCCTGAGCGGGCAGATCGAGATTCTTCGCTTCGCTCAGAATGACAGCGAAGGACTCAGAATGACAGCGAACCCTCTCCCCCTTGGGGGAGAGGGTGGCCCGCGACGGCGCTCTAACCAGCCGGCGCGGGACGGGTGAGGGGGTCGCAAGCCTGGGATGGGTAATGACCACGCGTCCTCCACCATTTGAAACCAGGAGCAAACGTGATCGAGGAACTGCAAAGAGAGTACGACGAATTGAAGCGACGCGCCCACGAACTGCGGAGCTTTCTTTGACGCCCCCCAACGTCGCCGAGAATTTGAAACAATCGAGAAACAAATAGCCCAGCCCGACTTCTGGCAGGACCAGGAAGCTTCCCAGAAGATTCTGACCGCCCGGAAGCGTTTAAGCGAGAAGATCGAAGAAGACGACAGGCTCGCTCAGCGCTTGGCCGATGTGGAGGCCTACTTCGAATTGGCGCGCGAGGGCGAGCCGGTCGAGGGTGAATTGAGGACTGAATTGGAGACGCTTCGGCAGGAGATGGAGCGCATTGAGACGGAGACTCTCCTTGCCGGTGAGAATGACCACCTGAATGCCATCGTTGCGATTCACCCGGGAGCGGGCGGAACCGAATCGCAGGACTGGGCGGAAATGCTGCTCCGCATGTACAAGCGATGGACGGAACGGCATGGCTTCGCCTTTACACTGAATGATTATCAGTCCGGAGAGGAGGCGGGGCTTAAGTCCGCCACATTCACGGTGGCCGGCGACTATGCTTACGGCCTGCTGAGCGGTGAGGCGGGTGTCCACCGGCTGGTGCGGATCTCGCCCTTCGACCAAGCCGCGCGCCGCCACACCTCTTTCGCCTCGGTGTTTGTCAGCCCGGAGATCGACGACACGATCAATATTGAGATCCAGCCGGAGGACCTCAAGGTGGAAACCTATCGCTCGAGCGGCAAGGGCGGGCAGCACGTCAACACCACCGACTCCGCCGTGCGCATCACCCACATCCCCACGGGAACTGTCGCCCAGTGCCAGAATGAGCGCTCGCAGCACCGCAATCGGGAAATGGCCATGAAATTCCTGCGCTCCAGACTCTACGAGTTGGAACTGCGCAAACGGCGGGAAACGGCGGACAAGCTCGAGGCCTCAAAGGCCGATATCGATTTTGGCAGTCAGATCCGGTCCTACGTTTTGCACCCCTATCGGCTCATTAAGGACCATCGCACGAAATTTGAAGTGGGAGATACTGACCGCGTCCTCGACGGAGACATCGATCCCTTCCTGAAAGCCTACTTGTTGTCCCGCCGGAGCGTGGAAAAGCCGGGGTAGGGACGCGCGGCTAGTGGTGGTGTCATTTCGAACGGCAACCCAAACGAAACGGCAGTCACTCCCGCGAAGGCGGGAATCCAGTCCGTGGGTTGCCCATTTCCGAAGGTTCGCGGAGTGGATTCCCGCCTTCGCGGGAATGACCGGAGTTGGGTAGGGGATACGACTCCAAATGACACCACGACCGACGGCGCGAAAGCGTTGACACTTTTCCGCAGCTTGTGTTAGGGTCAGATGTTTGTGCTGGCCCTCATATTCTCAGTAGATACCAAGGAGGCTTTGCGTGTCTGGTCCGAAGCAACATCATCTCTTTACGTCTGAATCCGTCACCGAGGGGCATCCCGACAAGATTTGTGACCAGATTTCCGATGCGGTCCTGGATGCTGTCCTGACCGAGGACCCGTTGGGCCGCGTTGCCTGTGAGACCGTTGTTAAGGACCAGAACGTCTATGTGGTCGGCGAGGTAACGACCAATGCAAAGCTCGAGATCGAACCGCTGGTTCGGGAGACGATTCGCACTATTGGGTATACCCAACCGGATGCCGGGTTCACGGCCGATACATGCAAAGTAATCCCAAACCTGACCAGACAAAGCGCGGATATTGCCTTGGGCGTGGACACGGGTGGGGCCGGCGACCAAGGGCTGATGTTCGGCTATGCCTGCGACGAGACCGAAGAGTTGATGCCCTTCCCCATCATGATGGCGCATAAGCTTTGCCTGCGTCTTGCGGACGCTCGCCGCCAGGGCATTCTCGGTTTTCTCCGTCCCGATGGTAAGTCCCAGGTCACCGTGGAGTACGAGGGAGCCAAGCCCGTGCGCGTGGAAGCCGTGGTAGTTTCCACGCAGCATTCTGACAAGGTGGGGATTGAAACGGTGCGCGAGGGCGTGTTGCAGTGCGTGGTCAAGCCGGTGATTCCCGCCCACATGCTCGACCGGAATACCAAGTACCACATTAATCCTACCGGGCGTTTTGTAATCGGCGGGCCGGTGGGCGACTCCGGCTTGACGGGGCGAAAAATCATCGTGGACACTTACGGTGGCATGGCGCACCACGGGGGCGGGTCTTTTTCCGGCAAGGATCCCACCAAGGTGGACCGTTCCGCCACTTACATGGCCCGCTACATTGCGAAGAACATCGTTGCCTCCGGACTTGCGGAGCGCGCAGAGGTGCAACTGGCCTACGCCATCGGAGTTGCGGAACCGGTTTCCGTAATGGTGGATACCTTCGGGACCGGCAAAGTGGATAACTGCAAGCTGGAAGCTTTGATTCGTGAACACTTCAAGTTGACCCCCAAGGGAATCATTACATCCTTGGACCTGCTGCGCCCGATTTACAAGAAAACCGCCGCCTACGGCCACTTTGGCCGCTCGGAGCCCGAGTTTACATGGGAGCGAACCGATAAAGCAGGGGTTTTGCGAAAGGAGTCTGGAACCTAGATGCCAACTACCCAAAAACTTGCTTGTGACGTGAGAGACTTGGGCTTGGCCGCCAAGGGCAAGACCCGGATCGAGTGGGCCCGCCAATGGATGCCCGTCCTAAACCTGATCCGGAAGCGGTTCGCTGAAGAACAGCCGCTGAAAGGCGTAAGAATTGCCGCCTGTCTTCATGTAACTACGGAAACCGCCAACCTGGCCATTACCCTGAGGGATGGCGGCGCGGATGTAGTGGTTTGCGCGTCGAATCCGTTGAGCACTCAGGATGACGTTGCGGCCTCCCTGGTACAGGATTCTAACATTCCCGTCTTTGCCATTAAGGGAGAAGATAACGACACTTACTATTCGCACATCGCGTCGGCGCTGGATCACAGGCCCCAAATCACCATGGACGACGGCGCTGACCTGGTCACCACCATCCTGACCAAGCGGCAGGAACTGGTTTCAGGCGTTATTGGCGGGACGGAAGAGACCACCACGGGCGTGATCCGTTTGCGCAGCATGGCGAAAGACGGCGTGCTCAAGTACCCCATCATTGCCGTGAACGACGCCGACACCAAGCACCTCTTCGATAACCGCTACGGCACGGGGCAATCCACAGTTGACGGCGTGATCCGCGCCACAAACCTTTTGTTCGCGGGCCTCCACGTAGTAGTGGCGGGCTACGGCTGGTGCGGGCACGGCGTGGCGATGCGCGCCAAGGGGCTAGGAGCCCAGGTCGCCGTTACCGAGATCAACCCCACGCGGGCGATTGAGGCTGTTATGGATGGCCTGCAGGTGATGCCCATGGAGGAAGCGGCCAAGTGGGGAGACGTTTTCATCACCGTCACTGGAAACAAATCGGTCATCCGGGGTGAGCATTTCCAGGCGATGAAGGATGGCGCGGTGGTAGCGAACTCCGGGCACTTCAATGTTGAATTGGATCTTCCTGCGATCGAAGCGATGGCCATCGCCAAGCGCCAGTCGCGTGAGTTTGTGGATGAATATACTTTGCCCGACAAGCGCAAGATCTACGTTCTGGGTGAAGGCCGGCTGATCAATCTGGTGGCGGCGGAGGGGCATCCCGCCGTGGTGATGGACATGAGCTTCGCGGATCAGTCGCTTTGCGTGGAGTACATAGTCAAGCAGGCCCGGCAACTCACGCCCAAGGTCTATCCCGTGCCGACGGAAATTGACCAGACCGTGGCGCGCCTCAAGCTCGAATCGTTGGGCGTGACCATTGATAAGCTTTCTCCTGAACAGGAGGAGTACCTGGCTTCCTGGTCGGAGGGAACCTAGAGGGATCGGGTCATTGAGTCATCGGGCCATCGAGCCGTTGAGTCATCGGGTCATCGGGTCATTGAGTCATCGGGTCATTGAATGACTGAGTCATTGTTTCATTGACGACTGAAAAGAACAGATGGCGGGGGTGCTGCTTCTCGGTTCGGCGGCTTGGTTGCCTCATTACCAGACCTTGAGACGGATTGATGACCCAATGACTCAATGACGCAATGATTCAATGACCCAATGGCTCAATGACCCGATGGCCCGATGACCCGATGACTCAATAGTTCTTGAGGATAGTGAGAGAATGAACGAGCTCGCCGGATGGGCGCTGGACACGGCCAAGGCACGTGGCGCCAGTTACGCTGATGTGCGTGTGGTGGACCTTCGGCAGCGTTACCTTTCTACCAAGAACGGCCAGCCCGCACAGGTGAGGGAATCCCAATCCATGGGAGTGGGGGTCCGGGTGGTGGCGGAGGGGGCCTGGGGGTTCGCCTCCACGGACGATCTCGCGCGCTCCAGCATCGACCGCGTCGCGGCTCAGGCAGTCGAAATTGCGCGCGCCAGCGCCACCGCCAAGAAGCACGACGTTCGGCTGGCCAAGGAGCCCAAGATCACCGACCGCTATGAAGCCCCCTGCCGGATCGATCCCTTTTCGATCCCGGTGTCATCGTGCCTGGAATTGATGCTTGAGGTGGATCGAGAACTCCGGCGGGTGAAGGGTGTGACGCTGGCCGAAGCCTCCATGGATTTTCGTCGCATCGAACAACTCTTCCTCTCCACCGCCGGTTCTCACATCGCCCAGGTAAAGACCCAGACGGGAGCGGGTTTCGTCGCCACCTCTTACGCCGAAGGTGAAATTCAACGGCGTTCCTACCCGAATTCTTTTGGGGGCCAGTACCAGACGCGGGGATATGAACTCGTAGGGGAGCTGGATTTGCTCGGAAACGCGCCGCGCATTGCCGAAGAAGCGGTGGCGCTTCACAAGGCCGACCAGTGCCCAACGGGCTTGAAAGACATCATCCTCGAGGGCTCGCAACTGGGCTTGCAGGTGCATGAGTCGATCGGCCATCCCATCGAGCTCGACCGGGTGCTGGGAACCGAAGCGAATTTCGCCGGCATGAGTTTCCTTACGCTGGAGAAGCTTGGGAACCTCAAGTACGCTTCCGAAATCGTAAACGTGGTGGCGGATGCTACGCCCGCGCACGGACCTGGTCTGGGGACATTTGCCTACGATGATGAAGGCGTGCCCGCTCAGTCCACCCCCATTATCAAGGATGGATTGTTCGTGGGCTATCTGACCTCGCGGGAGACGGCAGCGGCCATCGGGCAGGCGCGCTCGGGCGGCGCCATGCGCGCCGAAGGTTGGAATCGCATTCCTCTCATCCGCATGACCAACGTCAGCCTGCTCCCTGGCGCCGGGAAGTTGGCGGATTTGATTGCCGATACGGATGACGGCATTTATATGGAGACCAACCGCAGTTGGTCGATCGACGACCGGCGCTACAACTTCCAGTTCGGGACCGAAATTGGCTGGGAAATCCGCGCGGGCAAGAAGACGCGCATGCTCAAGAACCCCAGTTACGGCGGCATGACCACCGAATTCTGGAATTCCTGCGATGCGATCTGCGGCCCCGAGCACTGGACGCTTTGGGGCGTGCCCACGTGCGGCAAAGGTCAGCCCATGCAATCCATGGGGACCGGCCACGGCGCATCCCCGGCGCGCTTTCGCAAAGTGCAGGTCGGAGTGGCGTACTCCGGGAATTGAGTCATTGAGCCATCGGGTCATTGAGTCATTGAGTCATCGGGTCATTGAGCCATTGACTCAGCGAATCATTGATTCATCGACTCGCCAAGCGTAATGAACCAGTGAGTCAATGATGCACTGACTCAATGGCCCGATGACTCAATGGCCCGATGACCCAATGGATCAATTCTGAAATGGTTTTCTCGCGTCAACAAGCGGAACAGATCTTTGATAGAGTCCTAAAATACTCCACGGCCGAAGAGACGGAGGTGTTGGTTTCCTCCTCCACCTTTGCGCTCACTCGGTTCGCCAACAACACCATTCATCAGAATGTTTCGGAAGAGACCACCACGCTTTCGGTGCGCGCGGTGACGGATGGCCGGATGGCGCGTGCCAGCACCAACAAGCTCGATGAGGAGTCCGTCCGTCAGGTTTGCGAGGGCGTCCTGGCGCTGGCGCGCCTGCAACCGTCCGACCCGGAGCTTTTGCCCATGCCGGGGCCGCAAACTTACCGGGCCGTCAACCGTTTTTTCCCCGACACGGCGGAGTTGAGTCCCGCCGCTCGCGCCTCCACGGTGGCGAGTGTCATCAAGCGCGCGGAAAAGAGCCGGCTGACCGCGGCGGGCATCTTTTCCAGCGGGGCCAGCGCCTACGGGCTCTTCAATTCCCGCGGCCTTTCCGCCTTCCATGAGGAAACACTGGCGGAATTCTCCGTCACCATGTTGGGCCGGGAAGGTTCGGGCTGGGCCAAAAAGACTTCTCCTTACTGGCCCGAGCTTGAACCGCTGGAATTGGCCGAGCGGGCGGCTCACAAAGCACTCGACAGCCGGAAGCCCAAGGAGATTGCGCCGGGAAAACACACCGTCATCCTCGAGCCGGCGGCGGTCCTCGACCTTCTGGGCTTCCTGGTTCTCGATTTCAGCGGGCTGGCGGTGCATGAGCAGCGGAGTTGCCTTACGGGCAGGCTGGGGGAGAAGGTCTTTGGCGACAACATCAGCCTCCGCGACGATGTCTTTCACCCCTCCCAGACAGGAGCTCCGTTTGACGGCGAGGGCATTCCGCGCCAGCGCGTCACCATCCTGGAACGTGGCGTGGTGAAGAACCTGGTCTACGCGCGCCAGACCGCCCACAAAATGGGGACGCAGCCCACAGGCCATGGTTTTCCCCTTCCCAACGAGTATGGCGAAGCTCCCTTGAACATCGTCATGGAGGGCGAACGCTCCAGCCTCGATGACATGGTGAAGTCCACTGCAAAGGGCTTGCTCGTCACCCGCTTCTGGTATATCCGCGAGGTGGACCCGTACCAGAAAATACTCACGGGCATGACGCGCGACGGGACCTTCTGGATCGAGGATGGCCAGGTGCGGCACGGAGTCAAGAACCTGCGATTCAATCAGAGCGTCGTCGAAATGCTGCGTCAAGTGGAGATGCTGGGCCAGCCTCAGAGGACAGCGGGCGAAGAGTCCTTCGAAATGGTGGTTCCGGCCATGAAGATTCGCGAGTTCAATTTCTCATCGCTGACTAAGTACTAGTCGAGAGTCGAGAGTCAAGAGTCAAGAGTCCAAGGTAAGGGAAGGGGGCCTCCGTCGAAAGTCACCGGTCCCCCGTCATTCCCGCGAAAGCGGGAATCCACTGACTTGGCCCCCGCCCTTCGGCATCCTCGAGGAGGATTGGCGCTATGAGCGGACTTTTCGAAGCGGGTAATCCCTCGGTTTCGGACGGCGTAGGGGCAGGCCTTGTGCCTGCCCATGGCCGGGCGCCCACGAGGGGCGCCCCTACGTCGAGGCGCAGGGAATTCCTGCGAACCCTGGCAGGTCTGAGTGTCGTGCCCGGGGCGCTCGCGACCCTGCGCGCTGGCGCCAGTGATGTCTTGCCGAATCCCGTCGGATACGCCACCATCGCGTGGCCTCGCCAGGAGTTTGCTCATGCGCTCGAAACCATCTCGGGTTTGGGCTACCGGGGCGTGCAGATGTTGGGTTGGGTTCGCGAGGCTTACCCGGCAGCAAAAGCGCAGGAACTCGGGCAACTTCTTGCCTCGTTGAAGTTGAAACCCGTAGCCCTCTCCTGTTCGGCGGCGCGATTGGCTCCGGAGCGGGAAGGGAATGAGACAGTCGAGGTACGCGGCTATGCGGAGTTCTTCTCTCGCTTGGGTGGGACCTTCGTTCAGGTCACCGACGGGGGCGATCCCTCCAAAGAGTATTCAGCGGACGATATAAGTGGCCTCGGCTCACGCATGACGGCGCTTGGGAAGATGGCGCAGGAATTCGGATTGACTCTGGGCTACCACCCGCACTTCGGAACCCTCGGGGAGACACGCAAGGGATTAGGGCGCGTGCTGGACGCCACAGACCCGCGATACGTGAAGCTGATTGCCGATGTCGCCCATATGGCTCTTGGCGGCTCGGACCCTGCCGAGGTCATACGGACTTACGGGCCACGGTTGTGCTTTCTCCACCTCAAGGACGTGCGCAAAGAAATCGCGGCCATTGCCCGGCAAGACCGCAACCTGGTCTCCCGGAAGGGCCCGCCCTTTTGTGAAATCGGGCTGGGCGTGGTGAATTTTGCTGAGGTGGTGCAGGCCTTGCGCGCCGTCCGATTTTCTGGTTGGGTGGTGGTCGAACTGGATGGCGGGAATTCAACCCTCGGCGGCCCCGATGCCAGCGCCAGCAAGAACCGAGACGAGTTGCGAAAGATTGGGTTCGACGTTTAGAGCGAGGTGGAGAGCGCGCTGCGGTTTCGGTTGACATGGCGGCGGTTCTGTGATACTTGTATTACGAATGAGTTCCGATATTCCTTCTGAGGTGACCTTCCGGTGCCTATTGCAGTACGCCTAAACGCCCGGCTCGAGGAGCGGCTGGAAAGATTGGCCAAGCGGACGGGTAGGTCAAAGTCCCTGTACGTTCGGCGTGCGCTTGAAGAGTACCTTGATGAGCAGGAAGACTACTTGATTGCCCTCCAGCGACTGGAGGAAAACCTTCCTCCGATTCCTTGGGAAGCCGCACTCAATGAACTCAAAGTACGAAATAAGCTTCGATCCGAAGGCTCTCGCTGAACTGAAGAAGCTCGACCGGACCTCACGGGAACGTATCACCGGTTTTCTCTTCGAGAATATACAAGGCACGGACAAACCGCGTCGGTTGGGTAAGGCCCTCACCGGCGGGAGGACCAAACTGTGGCGGTACGGAAGTGGCGCTTTCCGCGTGGTCTGTCACATCGACGACGTCGAGAAGATAGTCCGGGTTCTTCGCGTCGGGCACCGCAAGGATGTCTACCGCTGAGCGCTTGACAAGCCTTCGCAGCCGATGCTAGAAAAGTTGAGTGGCCTCTTTGGCGCTATCGTCTAGGGGTTAGGACGTCAGATTCTCAATCTGAAAACCCGGGTTCGATTCCCGGTAGCGCTACCAAGTCTTCCCCCCATACGGGTTGTTCCATCCGTAGAGCAAAACCCCACCACCTGTCATTCTGAGCAAAACGCCACCGCCTGTCACTCTGAGTCCTTCATTGTCATTCTGAGCGAAGCGAAGAATCTCGCCCTGGCCTTCTCCGCCGGTCCATGCCGTAATTCTTGGCTACTCTGCCCGCAAGGCCTCGACGGGATCGACTGCTGCCGCGCGGCGGGAGGGCAGGTAGCTGGCGAGTGCCGCCGTGGCGATGAGTCCGAGGCACGCCGCGCCATAGGTAACGGGATCGACCGGGGTCACCTTGAACAGCAGCGACGACATCAGGCGCATCAGGGCGAAGGCCGTGCCGAGCCCGCAAGCAACGCCCACTCCCGTCAGCAGTAATCCGTGGCGAACGAACATTCCGGTTAGTTCCTGCTGCGGCGCGCCCAGTGCCATGCGAATGCCGATCTCCCGCCTCCGCTGCGAAACAGAATACGCTATGACGCCGTACAGTCCCACGATGCCCAGCAGCAATGCCATGGCTCCGGCGACTCCGAGCATCACCAGCGTGAACGAGGTCCGCGCCATCGATTTGCTGTAGAAGTACTCGAGGCTGTGGACGTCGGCGAGTGGAAGATTGGCATCGACTGACCACACCGCCTGCCGGATCTCTTTCATAAAGCTCTCCGAGCCGGTGCGGGGGCTGCGGATGGCAAAAGTCAGGTTGCGGCGCACCATGGGTTCCTCGTCAAAGAAATGCCTCATCAGGATGGGCCAATTCACCGAGGCCGGCGCTTCCGCATTCACACCGTCGTCGTAAGTATTCGCCGCGACGCCCACGATCTCAGACCAGTCGTCCTTGGCGCTGGTCCGGATTTGCTTGCCGAGGGCGCTGGCCGCGCCGCCAAAGTACTCGCGCGCCATATTCTCGGTGATGAGGGCGACCGGCCTCTTGTCGTAGATGTCGGTCCAGGTGAAATCGCGGCCGGCGACGAGCGGAATGCCCAGCGTCGTGAAGTACCCGGGCCCTACGAACCGGAAATGCCGGAGGGGCGCAAGTTCCCCCTCCGCGTAGGCTCGGCCCTGTGCGTAAACCGGATTAATACTGTAGTTTCCATCCATGGGAATGCTGGTGCCGACGCCTACGGAGAAGACACCGGGAATGGCCGCGATCTTCCGCAGAATCTCCTCGTCCATGCGGATGACCCGCTCGGCCACGGATACCTCTGCCTCGGGGATCGCGAGCCTGAATGTCTGGACCTCGGCGGGCTGGAAGAACCCGGGCTGGACCTGAGTCATTGCCCGGAAGGTACGAATCATCAGACCCGAGCTGATCAGCAGGACCAGCGCCAGCGCCACCTGTACGATCACCAGCAAGCTCCGCGCGTGATGCCGCTCCCGGCTTTGGCTCAACGAGCGTCCTCCTTCGCGCAGGCCTGTTCCCAGCCGCCCGCCGGCGTATTTGAAGATGGGGATGCAACCAAACAGCAGGCTGGCGAAAAGCGAGACCAGCAGGGTGAAAAGCAGCACGGGCGCATCAATACCGATTTCACCGAGACGCGGCAGGCCCGCCGGCGCCAGCGCCACCAGGACACGCAATGAACCGTAGGCAAACCCCAGCCCCAGCGCGCCGCCCGCGAGGCCGAGAATGAGGCTCTCCAGCAGCAACTCTGCGGCAATTCGGCCCCGTGTGGCGCCCAGCGCGGCGCGAATGGCCAGTTCCTGCTGGCGTCCTTCGGTTCTCACCAGGAGCAGGTTGGCCACGTTGGCGCAGGCGATCAGCAGCACCATCCCGATGCTTCCCATGAGAACCCACAGCAGCTTGCCGACGTCGCCCACCACGTCCTGCTTCAAGGGCCGCACGTAGGGGCCGAGTCTCGCCTGTTCGAACAGCTTGGCACTGAAGCCGGGCGGCGCCGGGAAACTGCGGTTGACGATGGGGAGCAGGCGCGCCACATCGGCATTGGCCTGCGCGACCGTCGCGCCCGGCTTGAATCTGGCAACAGCCGGGAAGCTGAAATTCCCAAGGAATGCCTTGTTGCGATCCATCTTGAAGGGCAGGATCAGCGATGGTTCACCCTGGTCCACCGAGTGGAAGCCCTCCGGCATCACGCCGATAATCTCCCGCATCTTTCCGTCCACCCGGATGCCTCGCCCAACGATCGAGCGGTCGCCACCGAACTTGCGGCGCCAGTATCCGTAAGTCAGCATCACCGTATCGGGGCTGCCGGGCGAATCATCTTGTCGATTGAACCAGCGCCCCAGCATGGGCGGTATGCCCAGAATTGGAAGTGTGCCATCCGTGACCAGTAGCCCCGGGACCTTTTCGGGCTCGGCCACGCCGGTTACGTTGACGGAGTCACCTCCGTAAAGACCGAGGTCCTGAAAGGTGCGGTTCTGATCACGATAGACAAAGTAGTCTGCCGGCCCTAACGGCAGCTCCTTGATGTTGAGGCCTGGAGCGGTGAGCCAGACGCCTGCCAGTCCCTCTGGGTGGGGGTAGGGCAGAGGCTTCAGTAAGACGCCCTCCAGGACGCTGAAGATCGCTGTGTTCGCTCCCACACCCACGGCCAGGGTGACCAGTGTGATGACAGTGAACATCGGCGTATGGCCGAGCCGGCGTAGAATCTGCCTGAAATGAATGCTGAACCATTCCATGCGCATAGCCTTCTGGCGAACCTGCTCTCACGGGAACTGCCGAGCGCCCGCCAACCAATCCTCAATGGTCAATACGTTAGCGGGCGAGAGAAGTTCCGAAAACTGTTGTGGCCCGATCAGGCTGCTCCGAGCAGTTTTAGCGCAGCTCCCGTCCAGGAGCTTCCGTTCCCCGGTATCGACTTCGTACACAGAATGCAAAGCCTGATTCACTGGCGTACAGAAAAACGCCACCGCCTGTCATTCGGAGCAAAACCTCACCGCTTGTCATTCCGAGCCCTTCGCTGTCATTCTGAGCGAAGCGGAGCGAAGAATCTCGCTCTGGCCTTCTCCGCCGGTCCATGCCGTGATTCTTGGCTACTCCGCCCGCAAGGCCTCGACGGGATGCACTGTCGGCTTTGAGCGCTTTGTAAGCTGGCCACTTTCGAAATCACTGCGCTAAATCGGCAACCGTGAGCCGATTATGCAAAAAGGTGCCACACTGGGGGCCACAGTAAGTTGAGAATTCCTCGTAAGCCTTTGAATCAACAGGGCAGGTTATCTGATTCTCAATCTGAAAACCCGGGGTCGATTCCCGGTAGCGCTACCAACGTCTTACTTTGTTGGCTCCCAAACATATTTCCCGGTCTTATCGATGTAGCCAGATTTGCCGCCGACCTCTACCATAGCCAGCCCTTCGGAGAACATGCCGGCACTGTCGTATTGTATTGGGATGACTATCTTGCCGGTCGTGTCGATGTAGCCAGATGGCGGGGCCGAGTTGAAGATCTGGCTAGGGTCAGTCGTGTCAACAGGTTTGCCGACCGCTACGATAGCCAGCCCTTGGGAGAACACACCGGCACTGCTGTATTGTGGCGGGATGACCATCTTGCCGGTCGTGTCGATGTAGCCCCATTTGCCGCCGGCCTCTACGTTACCCAACCCTTGGGAGAAGGCACCGGCACTGTCGTATTGTATCGGAATGACTATCTTTCCGGTCGTGTCGATGAAGCCCCATTTGCTGCCAGTCTTAACGGCAGCCAGCCCTCCAAAGAAGTCATTTGCATCGTCGTACTGTGCCGGGATGACCATCTTGCCGGTCGTGTCGTAGAAACCAACTTTGCCGCCGCCCTGGTGGAAGATGGGGTCAAATGTGCCGCCGACTTGTATGCGAGCCAGCCCTCCGGAGAAGTTACCGGCGTAGTCGTACTGTGGCGGGATGACCATCTTGCCGGTCGTGTCGATATAGCCCCATTTGCCGCCGACACTTACGCAAGCCAACCCTTCGGAGAAGCTAATGGCGGAGTCGTACTGTAGCGGGATGACTATCTTGCCGGTCGAGTCGATATAGCCGGACTTTCCATCCTTCGTGACAACAAACAGCCGGCCTGTTTCGTCCGCCGAAGACTGTGGGCCTGCGGCGTTGCCGGGCTTCGTGGCCGGCGGGAGCGCCCCTGAACCGTGCGCGATTGGCGACCCGGCGAGCGGCCCGTCAGCGGTTAGTTCGTCAGTGGCCCAAAGGGGCCAACAAAGAAAACAGGCAGTACAGAGCAATAGCAGAGGGAATATGCCAAACCAGGGTCGCGAGTTCATGGTGGACCCTCCTGCGGAAGTCAGATCTCTATGAAATCGCCAACACAGATTCAGACAACAGACGCATTCTACCAGAAGCAGCTATGCTTGTCAGAAGCAGCTTGAAAAATGCCGTAATTCCTGGCTACTCTGCTCGCAAAGCCTGGACGGGATCCAGTGCTGCCACGCGGCGGGAGGGCAATCTGAAAACCCGGGTTCGATTCCCGGTAGCGCTACCGAATCTTCCAGTTAGCCCAACTTTCGCAGTCTTAGGAAGCCGGGCCGCAGTCTACGGTCGTTCGCGGAAGGCTAGAAAGCTGTGGGGTTCGATCTGCAATTCATAGCCATACTGGTGAGCCGCCTGTGTGGTCCCGGAGGGACGTGGGCGAAACAGTGCCCATCCCGTTGGGGCAAGCGGATCGCCGGTCAACGCCACTCCGGTCGTCAAGTTCTCCATGTGACCGAAGCTGGCGGTGATCCTTACCGCGACCGCATGATCGAGGTAAGACTCAACGACAAAGGAGCCGTTGTTGTATTCAAACAGGCTCACTTTCGCCGGGCCTTCGAGTCTCACGGGCAATTCGGGCTCGAGATACCTCCGAATGGCGTCCAGCACGCCGGAAGGCAGGCGATAGAAATCATACATGCTTTCCGGAACGGTCAAGACGTAGAGCTCTCCCTTCCCGTAATGATCCATCAGCAACAGCGGCACGCCACGCCCGTCGGCCAGACCGCGCACGACCGCCCAATCCTCATTTGTGTAGAAATGGATTTCGGGAAAGAGAATGGGACTCGAGGTGCCGACTTCGGTGCCGGCTCCGAAGCCGGGGCCCTCGATATAAGAGGTGGCTGCAAGGACGCGGCCGGTGACGCGCATATCGGTGATTTGGTTCATACCCCGGTCCTGGAGCGCGCTCAGAAGGCCGGAGGTAATCACCACGTTGTCTCCCGCGCGCAGGTGTTGCTCGATTTTCGTGACGATGTCGGGATCCTGCTTGGCCGCTTCGGTCAGCAGCACGGTCTTCGCTTGCGGCCATTCCGGATACATCTCGACCGGAATTCCGATCATGCCCACTACCTCGTGCAGAAAGTCCTCGCCGCTCGAGTGATACGGCCGGTAGCTGCTCAAGCCAACCGGCGCACCCAGCGCGCCCGCCACCTGGTCCACCCGACGCAGGGCGTAAGCAGCCGCATCAGCCAGCAGCGGCTCTTTCGCCCTCGGGCTGCCGGGGAAGCCGCAACAATCAAGCATCATCTCAAAGAAATTGAAAGACGTGGGCCGCATCTGCCAGGCGGTGCGATCACCTGGCTCCGCCGGGCGCAACAGGTCCGCGTAGTCGAACAGGTTGATGGCGGGCGCCTTGGCCAGGATCGTGTCCCAGAGTTGCTCGCCGTACCGGTCCAGGGAGCCCATGGCAATGGAATCCACCCACCCGCCGCCATTGCGTCCCGGAGCGATGTTTTCGAAGTAGCGGAAGATCTCATAGCTCTCGTACTGCTGCAATTGCTGGTCCGTGACTACGGGATCGCGGGTTTCATCGCCGGTCCAGATCTCGGGAAAGATCTGCGGTTGGCGCTCGAGATCGAATCCCATTCCCTGAAACGACGGATAAAAGTTGGGGAATTTGATGATGATGTGCACCTTGGGATTGGCGGCCTTCGCGGGCTTCAGAATCAGATCGCGGGATACCTCGTCCATCATCTGCACCCGGAACTGGTCCCAGGTGCGGTTGCCCTTGGCCGCGATATCGGAGTCACTCTTGGTGTTGGTAAAGAAGAGGTCGTCGAGAATGAACTCATCGAAATGCCGCGCCGCCTGGGCGGAGATGCGCTCGAGGAGCGCCCGGTCCTGAGGATCGGTATAGTCCAGAGTGCGAAACTGCCCTAGGCTGCCTGGTCCCAGCAACGCCATGCCGCCGGCCACCGCCACGCCATGCGACTGGAAGAAGCTCTTCACGTGGTCAAGCGCGGCGTCATCGGCGCTCGTGCCGCTGCGATAGTTTTCAATGAAGACTTTGTCCACGTGCAGGCGGCTGCTGATGGTCTCCCAGCTCGATTGCATCCACGCCGGATCGTGGTCCATCCGCTCCACGACCTGTACGGGAATAAAGATTGTGACTTTGAAATTCTGGTACGGTTGCGGCTCAGCTCCGGCCGAGGAAACAGCCATGAGCAGAATCACCACAGCGGCAAACCAAACCCTACGCATCATCGCCTTATCCTCCTTCCTTCGGATACACGATCGGTTGTTCGGAACAGGGCGGAATCTCTTTCTCCCACGTGTGCCACACCGCGTCTTCAATTCGATGGAGTTCATCGTCTTTGATTTCTGCGAATGTCGGCCTTTTCCCACGCGCCAGTTTTCCGTGGTTTTGCAGAATGAGGCGAACGAGTAAGGATGCACGGCGGTCTGGCATGTCCACAATTTCAAGGGCTTTTCGCATGGCAGCGTCGAATATAATCAGGAATCCTATTTCCTCTCCAAGGTCCCGCCGAATCGTCTCTTCGATGCAGTGATAGAGGTATTCGGCGTGAGGGGTAGCGTCGAAGAAGCGATACAGGCTTGCCGTTTCGTTATGAACGGTCATGCGGCCTTCCGCGTCCAAGTCATAGCTGATGAAGGGGAGCACTGAAGATGAGTATCGGCCCAGGACCCGGTCGTAGGCTTCCCGCTCTCGGAGCATGGCTGCCGAGACCGGGAAAAGAACTCTTGGCGGAGTGAATTCCAACTTAGTCAGGATATGGTGTACGAGGAAACGATGAATCCGGCCATTCCCGTCATCAAAGGGATGGAGAAATACAAACCCGAACGCAGCGGCGGCGGCGGCGACAACTGCGTCAGTCACATTAGGGGTCTCAAGGCGGTGGGTCATCTGCATCCATGCCGCCATCAGACCGGGAGTATCTTCGGGCTTCGGGCAAACAAAATGCACGTCCTCCGTGTAGTCGGGAAGCGTTTGAGAAACATAGTTTTGCGTTGTGCGCCAATCGCTCTGTGCGTAACGAGGGTCTACGATAGCGTTCTGGAGGCGGACGAATGCTTCCTTGCTACCGGCGTCGAACGCTGAAGCATTTTCCAAGGCGGCGACGAAGCGTGCAGTACGGTCCCTGTTCGGTACCTCGCCTTCGATTGCGAAGGAGGATTTCGTTTCTTTTGTGAACAGGTAGTGCACGGCGCGAGTCAGGATTGCCGGGTCGCACCCCTCGACGATGCTGCGTGCCTCTTTTGCCAGGTCTTTCGCCATAAAACTCTTCAAGGTTTCCGTGCGGCGGACCAATGGACAGTAGAAACGATTTCCCAACAAGTTGTCGTTGACCCGCTGGCGACGGACATGGACTTTTGCCCCGGTAATGTGCAAATCGGAATCGAGCAGGTCTACATAGGATGCGGGTCCTATGTCTGGGATGTCGAGCGTCTTCCCGGTCAACAACTCGAACAGGTACCAGGCGCGGCGTGCGAATATGCCAGTCGGTTCAGAGCGAACCCAGTTTTCGAACTCGCCGACGTCGAGCACGTCAAAGAGGGCGGCAAGCGTCGCAAGGTCAATGGGTTCATATCGCATGGCAAATCGGAGATTGCCAGTTACACCGGTGGGGAGGTAGCCCTTGGGGTATTGTTCGAGAACCGTGCCATCTGTGACGGTTGTTCTTCTTGCCCCTAAAATGACCTCGGACCGCACTGTGGGCAAGGGTACCTTGAGGTTATAGTTCTCTATTAGACCATGAAGGCCTACGGCTTTGGGTGCGCCCTTGGGTGTGAGAATCTTCTCGGTCATGTGAAAACCTTCTCCTACCTATTACTGTATGCGAAATCATTCTCCAAGCCACATTAGACAACAAAATCACACTTTGCGCTATGAAATCTTTCTCAAAATCACAATGCGATTCGAACAGCATTGATCGCGCGCCACCAATGAGGTACCATGCTCTGTAACTTCCAGGAGAAAACATGAGTCGAAACTCTCGCAGTGTTCTGCTGGGCGCTGGGGTGTTGATTTTCGTCTGGGCGACGTTGGTTCGAGCCGCAGTCCCGGAAAAGCAACCTGACGGCATCTTGCTTCCTATCGGCAAGGGGTTCCTCAAATTGCAGGTCCGCGCGGACAATATCATTCGAGTGGCGTACTCCAACGACCGGTCCTTCTTCGATCGCCAGAGCCTGGCTGTCTTGCCTTGCCAAGGTCCGATCCCGGCTTGGCGCCTGCACACCACGGGGAATCTGGCAACCATAACCACAGCGAAGCTCACCGTGCGCCTGAATCTTGCCTCGGGCGCGGTGACGTTCCTGGATGCATCGGCCAAGCCCATTCTGGCTGAAAAGAATGGAGGCCGTTCTATCACCCCGGCCGAGGTGCAGGGCGAAAAAACCAACCATGTGCAGCAGCAGTGGGCGCCCAACGCGGACGAGTCGCTTTACGGCCTGGGCGAGAACCAGCTCGGGCTTCTGGACATCAAGGGCTACGATCTCGATTTGTGGCAACACAATGGCACGGACGCTGTGCCCTTGTTGGTTTCGAGCCGCGGTTACGGCATCCTGTGGGACAACACCTCGTTCACGCGCTTTGGCGATTTGCGCCCGTTCGAGGCAATTCCCGCCGCTCAGCTTTTCGATGCCGCAGGCAAGCCCGGGGGCCTGACCGGTTCCTATTACGCTGGAGCGCACTTCGACCGGCTCATCGCGCAACGGAGTGACGCCAAAATCGACATCTACATTCCCGACGGCAATCCGCACCCCAATCGGATCATCCACCCCGATCTGCCTGGCGGCGCCGTCAGCGTCCGATGGGAAGGCGATCTCGAGCCTGCGGTCACGGGGGACTATCTCTTCCAGACCTTCTCGAACAACGGCATCAAGCTTTGGATCGGCGCTCAGCTCGTGGTCAACCACTGGCGCCAGAACTGGCTGCCTTGGAAGGATTTGGCGCGAGTCCATTTGCAGGCCAAGGGCCGCTACCACGTCCGCCTGGAGTGGACAAAGGACCAGGGCGGGCTGACCGCGGTGAACCTGGCGTGGAAAACTCCCGCGCCTGAAGCCGCAACCTCGCTTTGGGCCGAGGTGGGCGACGGCGTCGACTATTACTTCCTGTACGGGCCGGAAGTCGACCAAGTGATCGCAGGATATCGGCAAATCACGGGAGCGGCGCCCATGATGCCGGTGTGGGCTTTCGGCCTGTGGCAGAGCCGGCAAAGGTACAAGACGGCGGAGGAAAGCCTGGACGTCATCGACGCCTTCCGGTCGCGCGCAATTCCTTTCGATAACATTGTGCAGGACTGGTTTTATTGGAAAGAGAATGCCTGGGGCTCGCACCAGTTCGATCCCGCCCGCTTTCCCGATCCGGAAGGCTGGATTCGCAGCATTCACCAGAAGCATGCGCAGTTGATGATTTCGGTTTGGGGAAAGTTCTATCCCGGCACCGAGAACTTTGAAGCCATGCACTCGCGCGGCTTTCTTTACGAGCCGAACTTGCGCGAGGGAATACGTGACTGGGTCGGCTATCCGGACACGTTTTACGATGCCTTCAATCCTGAGGCCCGCAAGTTGTTCTGGTCCCAGATCAATCGCGAACTGTTCAGAAAGAAGGTGGACGCATGGTGGATGGATGCGACAGAGCCGGACATGCTCCCAACGCCCACCCTCGAGGGCCAGCAGACCCACATGAATCCCACCGCTCTCGGCACCGGCGCACGCGTGCTGAACGCCTATCCCTTGGTGAACAGCGAGGGCGTCTACAATGGGCAGCGCGAAGCCGCGCCGCAGCAGCGCGTGTTCATACTCACTCGCTCGGCGTTTGCCGGCGCGCAGCGCTACGCGGCGGCCACCTGGTCGGGTGACACCTCCTCCACTTGGACCGCCCTGCGGGCGCAGATTCCCGCCGGATTGGGCTTTTGCCTCTCGGGAATTCCCTATTGGACGATGGACGTGGGAGGGTTCTCCGTACCCGCGCGTTTCTCGGCCGAACATCCCAAACCCGAGGACGTGGAAGAATGGCGCGAACTCTACACACGTTGGTTCGAGTTTGGCGCGTTTACGCCTCTGCTGCGCTCCCATGGCGAATACCCGAACCGCGAAATGTGGTTTTTTGGAAGCGAATCGGACCCCGCCTATCAGGCTCAGCTCAAGTTCGACCGGTTGCGCTATCGTCTGTTGCCTTATGTTTACTCCCTCGCCGGAGAGGTGACGCAAAACGCCGGCACCATAATGCGCGCCCTGGTGATGGATTTCCGCGCCGATCGCAAGGCCCGCGAGACGGCCGACGAGTACATGTTCGGCCCGGCGTTTCTGGTGAGCCCCGTCGCGACCTACAAAGCTCGCAGCCGGGCGGTTTACCTGCCCGCCGGAGCGAACTGGTATGACTTCTGGAGTGGCACTTTACTTGCCGGAGGTCAGACCATCGAAGCGCCTGCGCCTTACGATTCCCTGCCGCTCTACATCCGGGCAGGTTCGATTATTCCTTTTGGCCCGGAGATTCAGTACGCCACCGAGAAGAAATCAGACCCCATCACTTTGTTCATTTACCGGGGCTCTGATGGCGCCTTCACTCTCTATGAGGATGACGGGCTTACCTACAATTACGAGAAAGGCATGTTCAGCCGTATCCCGGTCCGCTGGGACGACGCCGCAAGGACACTCGAGATCGGAAAACGGCAGGGCGCGTTCGATGGCGCGTTGTCCGAGCGTACTTTCAATCTAGTGCTTGTCTCGAACGAGAAACCTGTCTCATTTTCGTTCAGCCCCCAGGCCGATCGCACGGTGCATTACAGCGGGGACAGGGTCGTGGCGAGACTCGACTAAAAGCACTCTGCCATGAATATGCCTTGTCATTCCGAGCGAAGCGAGGAATCTCGTCCTGTTTCTTTGTTCTGCGATCCGGCCCGAGACAGAGCAAGATTCCTCGCTTCGCTCGGAATGACAGCCTTTGTTTCATGGTTTCTGGGTACTGCCGGCGGCATGAGCGACTGCCATGAAAATGTTTCCCTCCTTATCAAGGGGGAAGCATTCTCATTTTCGGATGGTGAGTCGAAGGATCATGGAATCTGCGCTGAAGTAGTGCCGGCGCGCTGAAACGAAAGGGGCACAAGAATGAACGACCATCAACCGCGCCTTCTTGGTTTGTGCAGCAGAACGGCCGTGGTTCACACCATTACGTACTTCTTCATGGGAGTTTTGGCCTCCACTTTTCTCAACTACAAAGAAGCATTCGCTCGTCCTGAGATGGCTTGCTGGATGCGGCAATTCAACGATCCGATGATCATGGCCGGGCCACTCTTCCAACCGATTCGGGGGGTGGTCTTTGCCTTGGCATTCTACCCACTTCGCGAAGTCCTTTTCGGCCGAAAGGGTGGCTGGCTGATCCTTTGGTGGCTTCTGGTAGCCCTTGGTATCCTTTCCACTTTTGGCCCCGCACCCGGCTCCATCGAAGGCATGCTCTATACCCTGATTCCTGTGGGAAGCCAGCTCAAAGGATGGCTCGAAGTTGTGCCGCAGGCCTTCTTGCTTTCTGCTCTCCTGTACTATTGGGTGAATCGTCCGGACAAGAAATGGCTCAACTGGACGATGGGCATAGTGTTCGTTCTTGTTATGGCCCTTCCCGCCCTGGGCTTTGTCAGCACGCAAGTGAGGTCGCGCTGACCACGTGGGAGTCAGGTCGTAGCCCTCGGGGAGAGGGCAATCTTTCGTCGGCTGAG
>Ga0326728_10001859_pt1 | contig 72605 bp, 56 predicted proteins | sample MB3enrmetagenome_FD_207602 | JGI IMG/M metagenome (GOLD analysis project Ga0326728, IMG submission 207602) | Lab enriched peat soil microbial communities from McLean, Ithaca, NY, United States - MB31MN | ecosystem: Environmental > Terrestrial > Soil > Wetlands > Peat | place: USA: New York...
TACCCCACAGGCTCGGGAAGGACTTCCCGGCCTCAGCGCAGATCGGCCTCCGCCGTCAGACCCAGCTAACCCTAGGGGTTGTTTTACACCCGAAACCAACATGGATACCAAGATACAAGCGCGGACCCCCGGGTTTGGGGTCCGCGGCTTCTGCTTTGGGCCGGAGGAAGAGCCGCAGACCCCAGAGGCGGGGGTCTGCGCCACACCCTTCATAAGGCGACCAAGCCGCGCGGTGAGGGGCGGCGCTAGCCCGTTCGCCGCCGACTGCCTACTGCCGACTGCCGACTGCCGCCTTCTCTCTGCCCGTGGCCCGCTCGAAGGTCATCGTGCCTTTCTTCAGGTCGGCGTCAACTTCCACCGTCTCGCCGGGCAGGATATCACCGTCCAGCAGCTTCATGGCCAGCGGGTCCTGGATAAGGCGTTGGATGGCGCGCTTAAGGGGACGCGCTCCGAACTGCGGGTCGTAGCCTTCGCGGAAGAGCAGCTCATTCGCTTTGGGCGTCAATTCAATCTGAATCTTGCGCTCCGCCAGGAGGTTCTTCAAATTGACGAGTTGAAGGTCGATGATCTTCTTGATGTTCTCCTTGCTCAACGGGTTGAAAATCACGATTTCATCGATGCGGTTCAGGAACTCCGGGCGAAAGTGTTCGAGCAGCATCTGGTGGATGCGTTCTTTAAGGGCTTCGGAAATCGCTGTGGGTTCGTCGCCCCCGCGAGCGTTCATCGCTTCATGGATGTAGGTGCTGGCGATGTTGGAGGTCATGATGATGACAGTGTTCCTGAAATCCACGGTGCGGCCCTTGCCGTCGGTCAGGCGGCCTTCGTCGAGGATTTGCAAGAAGATGTTGAAGACGTCCGGGTGCGCCTTTTCGATCTCGTCGAAGAGCAGAACGGCATAAGGCCGCCGGCGCACCTGCTCGGTAAGCTGCCCGCCTTCCTCGTAACCCACGTAGCCCGGAGGGGCGCCGATCAGCCGCGCCACGGCATGCTTCTCCATGTATTCCGACATGTCGATGCGGACCATGGCGTGCTCGTCGTCGAACAGGAATTCCGCCAGCGCTCGCGCCAGCTCGGTTTTGCCCACGCCGGTTGGGCCAAGGAAAAGGAAGGAGCCGATGGGACGCTTGGGGTCCGAAAGCCCCGCCCGGCTGCGCCGCACGGCATTCGAGACCAGCTTCAAAGCCTCATCCTGGCCAACCACTCGCTGCCGCAAGCGGTCCTCCATCTGGACGAGCTTGACCACTTCGCCTTCCAGCATCTTCGACACCGGGACGCCCGTCCATTTCGAGACCACGCGGGCCACGTCCTCCTCGTCCACTTCTTCTTTCAGCATCCGGCCCGCTTTTTCCATCCCCTCGAGTTTCGCGTTCACGGCGGCCAATTGCTTCTCCAGTGTCACCAGTTTGCCGTAACGGATTTCCGCCGCCTTGTTCAGGTCGCCTTCACGCGTTACGCGCTGTTCGTCAACCTTGGCCTGCTCGATTTCCTGCTTGAGCCGGCGGATTTGCGTGATGACTTCCTTTTCGGATTTCCAGCGCAGCTTGAGCTTGGACGACTCCTCTTTCAGTTCAGCCAATTCCTTCTCGAGCGCCTGGAGGCGCTCGCGTGAGGCAGGGTCGTCCTCTTTGCGCAGCGCCTGCCGCTCGATTTCGAGTTGGGTGACCCGACGCTCAATCTGGTCAATCGCCGCCGGCATCGAGTCGATTTCAATGCGCAGGCTCGAGGCGGCCTCGTCAATCAGGTCGATGGCCTTATCGGGCAGAAAGCGGTCGGAGATGTAGCGGTTGGAAAGGACCGCGGCGGCGACGATGGCCGAATCCTTGATGCGCACGCCGTGATGAACCTCATAGCGCTCCTTGAGGCCGCGAAGAATGGCGATGGTGTCCTCGACGCTCGGCTGGCCCACGTAAACGGGCTGGAAGCGGCGCTCCAGGGCGGCATCTTTTTCGATGTATTTCTTATATTCATTGAGCGTGGTGGCGCCGATGCAGCGCAATTCGCCACGCGCCAGGGCGGGCTTGAGCATGTTCGAGGCGTCAATCGAGCCTTCCGCCGCGCCCGCGCCCACTAGCGTATGGAGCTCGTCGATGAAAAGGATCACCTGGCCGTTGGACTCCTCGATCTCTTTGAGCACGGCCTTGAGGCGGTCCTCAAATTCTCCTCGGTACTTCGAGCCGGCCACCAACGCCCCCAGGTCAAGTTGCACCAGGCGCTTGGATTTGAGCGACTCGGGGACATCGCCGGCCACTATGCGCTGCGCAATGCCTTCTACGATGGCCGTCTTGCCCACGCCCGGCTCACCGATCAGCACGGGATTGTTCTTGGTGCGCCGCGAAAGCACCTGGATTACCCGCCGCACTTCATCATCGCGGCCAATCACGGGGTCGAGCTTGCCGCGCCGTGCCAGTTCAGTCAGGTCGCGGGCGTAGCGTTCCAGGGCCTGGTATTTGTCCTCGGGGTTCTGGTCGGTCACGCGCTGCGTCCCCCGGACTGAAACCAGAGCCTTCAGGATGGCATCGTGTGTGATTCCCAGCCGCGCCAGAATGCGGCCCGCAGCATCCTTAGACTTCCTCGATAGGGCAAGCAGGAGGTGCTCGGTGGAGACGAACTCGTCCTTGAACTGCTCGGTCTCTTTGGAGGCCTGATCCAGTACCTCTTTGAGCGCCGGGGAGAGATAATGGTCGGTCGTGCCGCCCACCTTGGGCAGGTCCTCGATGGCCTGCTCAGCCTGCTTGGCGACGGATGCGGGTGATACCCCAAGCCGGGCCAGAAGGCTAGGGACAATGCCCTCCTTCTGCTCGATCAAAGCCAACAACAGGTGCAGAGGCTCCAGTTGCTGGTTGCCGAAACGGCCGGCAACGTCCTGCGTCCCTTGGAGGGCCTCCTGGGCCTTTACCGTGAATTTGTCAAAACGTGTCGCCATGTTGATAGCTCGAAACTCGAAATTGGAAAATCGAAACTACGCCTCTATTGAGTCCTGGCCTTTTCCCCAGGGGAGAGGGTGGACCGCGACGGAGTTTTCATCAGCCGTCGCGGGCCGGGTGAGGGGTCACTTCGTTGAGAAAGCCCGCACCAAGCTACCTTCTAATTTAACCGGAAAGAACTCAAAAAACAAACCGCGCCGGGCCACCTCGGCAGCCCTAGCGCGGTTCAGCAATCCCTAACAGAAAGATCATTGCTGCGGCCTCCGGCAGAGCCTTGGCTAAGCGCAGCGGAGCGCTTTAGCTCTTGACGGGCTGGCTCTTGGCGGGCTCGCTCGCAGCCACGTCGATCTTGACGGTCTTCGGCTTCGCCTCTTCCCGCTTGGGCATAGTGATGGTTAGCAAACCGTCCTTGAACTCGGCCTTCGCCTTGTCGGCGCTGATCGAGTTGGGGAGCGAGAAGCTGCGTGCAAAGGTGCCATAGGAGCGCTCCACACGGTGGTAGTTCTGCTCCTTGACCTCCTTTTCGAACTTGCGCTCGCCCTTCAAGTAAAGGGTGTTGTCCTCGACTCGCACTTCCACGTCTTTCGGGTCCACGCCGGGTAATTCCGCCTTCAATACGATGTCGGCGTCGGTCTCGTAGATGTCGACCGCAGGGGCCCAAGCCCTTGTCGAGAGTTCCGTCTCACCGGAAAAGGGCGCGAAGGCCTCTCGAAGCAGACGGCCAAAATCTGTCTGAGCCGTAACTAGATCCCTGAGTGGTTCCCATCTCACAATTGCCATAGCTGTTTGACCTCCTTGAGTTTTCTTTCCTCAACCTTAGTAGATGCACATCATATAAGTTGAGTTGCATATTGTCAACATTTATTTCTTGCCTATTTTCAATAACTTACAGCTATTTCCGGTACCATGGGGATAGCTTGTGACCCGCTTACCAGTCATCTTTGGTTTCAAAAGCGCTTTCCATTCTTCTTCGGCCAGCCGTAAGCGATGCACTGAAACCCGTCCATCGCAGGTGGGAGTGTCATTTGCGAGAAACGGCTGGCGCAAGCCGCAGCTTCGAATGGCCCCACTACCCACTTGTCTGGCTACCCCACGTGTCTTTAGCCTCCAAGCTCAGCATGTCGTATAATATTTGTTGGGCATCTTATCCCTGGACCAATAAGCAAGTCACGCGGCGTAGGTGAAGGAAGGAGGTCAGGAGAAAGGGATCTCGACCTTCGAAGGAGGAGGTTGATGATTAGACAGCTTTTCCTAATTATGGCGCTTGTGCTTCCTGGCATGCTGTTCCCGCTGCACGCGAAGGCCGATTTGAAAGTCGGGGACCGTGCGCCGGATTTCACGCTGCAGGACCAGAAGGGCAATACCGTAAGGCTTAGCGATTTTAGAGGGAAGAAGACGGTGGTCCTGGCCTTCTACATCAAGGCCAGTACGCCGGGTTGAACCAGGGAACTCGAGGCGTATCAGGCTGATAGCGCCAAATTCGCGGCGGTCAACGCACAGGTGCTGGGAATCAGTGTCGACAACCCGGAGGCGAACAAAGCGTTCGCGGCAAAGATTGGCGCCACATTCCCAATCTTGAGCGACCCCGAGAAGACCACTGCCAAGGCTTATGGCGTCCTCAATTTCACCCGCCTATTTGCCAACCGAGTTACCTTTGTGATCGACGAGGACGGAATTATCCAACATATCGACAAAGGCTCAGATGCGATCGACCCCGCAGCAGCCTGTGGCGCCTGTAGCGTTCTGCAGCACAAGAAACAATGAGAAGTAGCCGGGACTCGCTTGGCCACGCAGCCAAGCTCTTCCGTTCCGCCGCTTTCATTCAAAACTTATTTCCTTGATCCGGGCGAGGGGCAGGGAGAAATCGAAGACTTGTTGGCTGGCCGGATTGTATTGCTCGGTGATGCCCAAGAATCGGGCTTCCGCGGGCTTGTTGGTGGGCATAATGAATTTTCCCTCTTCGACCTGTCCATTGCGCAAGGTTATTCTCAAGCGGCCGCCCTGGATTTGGACGCGGTCGATCTTGGAAAAATCGACGTCGTCGGCGCTGCCATTATCCAAGAGTAGGCTGAGGCTGGTGGTAGCAGGAACGGATTCCAACAACGAGCCGCGCCCACCGGGAGGGTAAAAATCCACGTAGGCGTCGAAGACGTTGGTGGCTTTCCCGGTCAGGTCCGTCACCGTAGCTTTGAAGCCGAAGCGCTTCCAGACCTCGACGATCTGCTGCCGCTGCGCAGGGCTGGCCATTTGCACGCTGTAAGGCAGGCTTCCCTTGTTCAGGCGAACAACTTCCACTCTCCGTTCCTTCAACTCGAAGTGCTTGTAAACCAGGAAAGCCGAATCCTCACTGATTACGATGGCGTCACGCTGCACCACCACTTGCTTACCCTGGTCGCTCATCTGGAAGATGGTGTCCGCGGCGGCGGGCAAGGGCAAGCTCACCAGCAAAAAGAGTAAGAACAAGCTGACTCTCACTCCGGGACTCCCGCAAACGCGTAGGCCCCGCCGCGATAGCAGTATGATCGCTCTGCGGGGCCCCAGCATATCGTACCAAAACTAACCTTTCTTCTTCGTCTTCTTATACTCTGTTGGCACCGTGGTTTTGAGTTGGTCTATGCTGGCTTGCGCGGCTTGGGCCCACTGGCCATTGGGATCCAGCTTCAAATAACTCTGGAACGCTTCAATGGTCCCGGGAACCACATCAACCGTGCCGTCCGGCTTTGTGCCCGCCTTACCCAGCAGAGCCATGCCATACCAGTAAAAGGCGTTGGCATTCTTGGGATCGATCTCCGTGGCCTTCTTCAGGGCTACCGCGGCATCATCCATCTTGCCCTGATTGACCATGACCACGCCCAGATTATAGTAATAGCTGCTCGCTCCGGAAGGGTTGAGATCAGCCGCCTTCTGGAACTCCGCCTTGGCCTCATCGACCTTGCCCATTTCCGCGTAGACACTGCCGAGGTTGTTGTGAAGTCCGGGGTCACCGGGGCTAAGCTGCATGGCCTTCTGATAAGTTTCAACGGCCTTTTGCTGGTCCTGCGACCTGGTTTCCCGGGTCTGCTCCTGATCCGCTGCCTTCGCATAGGACTGGGCCATTTGGGACAGCACAATGGGCACGTTCTTGTCCTTGGCCAGCGGCAGGGCCTTCTCAAACATCGCCGCCGCCTCGGCGTAATGCTGCTGATTATAAAGCGATGTGCCTTGATCGAATGTTGCCTTCAGACCGGTAAACTGCTTCTGGTCCTTCGTCGCCTCTTCGATTTTCTTCGCCGTTTCAGGATTGGCCATCTGTTGTTTCGTGGAGTTGGCCTTTTCCTTGGCCATGTCAAAGTCCACTACCGTGGGGTCTCCAATCCCAACATGTTGCGTGATGTTAAAAACTTGCTGGCCGGTTGGGCTGAGCAGCGTGACCTTGTAGTTCGCAGGGGCAAGGCCGATATATACATACTCGCCTTTCTTATTGGTCTTGGTGTGTTGACTCCACTTCATTTCCTGCCGGTCCACCCGGATGGTGTAGCCTACGAGAGGTTTTCCGTCTTCACCTATGCACTTGCCGGTCAATCCCCCGGTTTGTGCGAGTGCGGAAACCGTGAACGCCAAAGCCGCCAAGGTACCCGCCACCTCGAAAAGTCTCCGCCTCAATGAACTACACATAAGTCCCTCCTCCATTCATATTCACAATCACATTCTAGCGCCACCTGACAATCCACTCAACCTTCTTGGGCGAATTATGATAACGCAAGAAAATCGAAAATCAAGTGGAAGCGCGGCTAGGGGTACAGTTTGAGATGATAGCGGCGATCCCGCCTCGGCGGGATCACCAAACGGCGGCGTAAAGCCGTCCCTACGTGAACCTGTACCACCGTAGCGTGGGGGATATCAGGGCGTGGAAACGTCTCACCGGCCGTAATGTGGGCGCTGGGCGTAAGCTATGGGATCTTCAATCCCTGCCTCTTCAAAGGCCCTCAGCCGCAAAGCACAACTGTCGCATACGCCGCAAGCCACATCCTCCGCTTGGTAACACGACCACGTGTGGTCGAAGGGGGCGCCCAACTCCATTCCACGCCGGACGATTTCGCTCTTCCGCATGCGAATGACTGGGGCAACGATTTCAAGCTGTGTTTCCGGCTTCGTGCCCAGGGCAATTACACGGTTGAAGGCGTCGTAGTATGCAGGGCGGCAATCAGGATAGCCGGAACTGTCTTCCTCAACCGCGCCAATGAAGATCTTGCGGGCGCCCAGGACCTCGCCCCAGGAAACGGCGATGGAGAGGAAGTGGGCATTGCGAAAAGGCACGTAGCTGGAAGGGATCTGCTTACGGTCGAGATTGGCCGGTTGGACCGCCAGGGCAGGATCCGTCAAGCAGGAGCCGCCAATCTGCCTGAGGTGGCCGAGATGACATACCAAGCGATGTGCCGCGTGGTAGAAATCCGCTAGCGCGTTGAAGGACTGTAGTTCGCGTGCTTCCGTTCGCTGGCCGTAAGCGACGTGCAACATCGCCAGGCGGTAATCAAGGCTTGCAATGGCTGTTGTGACACAGCTATCCATACCGCCGCTGGCAAGAATAACGGCCAGAGGTCGGTGCGTGGTGCGTGGTCCGTCGCCCGTTGCCATTCGCATCTGCCTTCTGCCTACTGCTCACTGCCTACTTTTCCTCAAACTCCCCGCGCCTCCGGCCCCCAGATGAATTTGTGAAGCTGAAGCCCCAGCCGCACCTCGAGGCCATCACGGAGTATCCAGGCAGCCAAGCTGCGGGGCGACAACTGGTCGAACACTGGCGAAAAAATCACTTCATCGACATGCCGGTGCAGGTTGTGCTGGGCCAGGAAGCCTCGGGCGTAGCAGTAGTCCTCCTCATTCAAAATCACGAATTTGATCTGGTCTTTCCGGTCCAACCAAGCCAGGTTATCAAAACAGAACTTGCCCTCCTCGCCGCTTCCAGGGCATTTCACGTCAACCACTTTGACGACCTGGCGGGGCAGTTGCGCGAGGTTGCGCTCACCACTGGTTTCAACCAAAACGCGGAAGCCCTCGGCGAGCAGATGGTGGATCAAGGGATAAATCTCCTGCTGCAAAAGGGGCTCGCCGCCCGTCAACTCCACTAATTTCCCCCCCAACTGATGGATTCTGGCAAGCACCTCGGCAACCGACATCCTCTGCCCCCCGTTGAAGGCATAAGCCGTGTCGCACCAGTGGCAGCGCAGGTTACAGCCCGTAAGCCGCACGAAAAGGCAGGGTAGGCCGGCGTAAGTGGATTCGCCCTGGATGGACTTGAAAATCTCGGTGATTACCATCCTCTTCCCATCAGCGTACTTGGAAAAACTTCCACGATCTAAACCATTCTACATGATTCTTTCGTCGCCGAGAGTGTTGCATTAGAGCTCGAATCCTCCCTATGCGGCGCATGTCACCCCATCTGGCCATGAGCCTTCGGTCAAACCAAGGATATAAAGATCACCTCTATTGTCGTCCCCGCGTAAGGGGGGGCCATTTCAGCCTGCCACAAGGCGGATTCCCGCTTTCACGGGAATGACGTAACTCCGGAGGTCCCGGCTTTTGGGGGCTAAAGAATCCCAAACCAAGCAGGTGATAATCTGCGAAAGACGTGGGATAATGGGGTGGGGTGGTTCTTCTTCTAACCACATTGATGGGGTCGTTTGGGTTTGGGGCGATTTTTATTATCGGATGAGTATACGCGTTGGCATGTTAATTGCATCCAAGTATACGGGTGCGCAAGGAGCGGGTTATGTTGACGCAAGACGACCTGGGAAAAATCCGCGAACAGAATGAAGCAGAAGACACCTGGCGAAAGTACTCGCGCCATATTGTTGCGGACCTGTTGGAGTGTTGCGCGATTTGCGGCACCATCCGTGAAAGGGAGCACCTAGTCCGCTGCCGCTGGTGCGAAGACGTCTACTTCTGCAAGCAGGGGGTCTGCTCGCAGCAGCACCAAGCTGAGATGCACCCCGCTGTGGCTTTCTGGACCTGGTAAGGGCAGTGACAAGTGACGAGCCGACCTGCGCTACTTGCTCCTGGCCGTCACTGCTGGCTGCCTTGGAGGGCCTTCTTGCTTGTCACTCGTCACTGCTCTTCGGTCGGTAGGTGGCTGAAGTCGTATCTGTTTCCCAAACTGTAACACCCTGCACTCGCAATCCCTGATTCCGCGCCCGAGGCTCGATTGCCTCACAAATATACTTGGCAAGATTCTCTGCCGAAGGGTTCAATTGGTCAAAGGGTGGGATATCGTTGAGGAAGTGATGGTCGAGTTTTTCCACCAACCCCTTAATCTCGGCGCGCAACTCGACAAAATCCATTAACAGGCCCTCCGCGTTGAGTTGGTTTCCGGCCAGTGTCACTTGGACCTTGTAGTTGTGGCCATGGACGTTCTCACACTTTCCCTTATAGTTGCGCAAGGCGTGGCCCGCGGCGAAGCTGTATTCAACTGAGATTTCGAACATTATGAGATTCCTTAATAGGGAACAGGGAACAGGGAACAGGGGACAGATCCTGCTCCCCCGAACCTGATTCTCTACCCCACGCCCTGCTGCAATCGGCTGCGAAGCGCCGTAAGCATCTTACTAATCTCCGTAATGAGGCTAAATGCTGCAGCTGTCTCCTCCTGGGTCAAGTACTTAAGACGCACGGAGAGCATAAGAAATTTTTCGGTTTCCATTAGGGAGCCTTTTGCCACGGAGAGGAAGTTGGCGTAGTCACGCTTCGTCCCCCGTGCGTTTCCTTCCGCGATGTTGGCCGGCACAGAAGCCGCAGCCCTCGTGATCTGCGAAGCGAGGCGATACGTCTCAGCCGAGGGAAATTTTCCTGCTAACCCGTAAACGGCCTCCGCGAGGTCCATCGCCTTTTGCCAAACGATCAGATCCCGGTGCGACTGTGCCATGCGATCTCTCTGTTCCCTGTTCCCTGTTCCCTATTCCCTATTCCCTGTTCCCTAGTGTCGCATGAAAGCCTTCACGTCATCCAGCCGATTTGTCATGAGGTAACGCGGCAGGGTTTCCAAAAAAGTCTTCCCATAATGCTTGCGCATCATCCGGTGGTCCAGAATGGCGAGGACTCCGCGATCCGTCTGGCTGCGGATCAGCCTGCCAAACCCTTGCTTCAATGCCAGGACAGCCTGCGGTACCTGGTAATCCATGAAGGCATTACCTCCCTCTTCGTTGATCTGCCGGATTCTAGCGGCGATGACGGGGTCCGAGGGGACGGCGAAGGGGAGGCGGTCAATCACCACGGCGCTCAGTTGCTCACCCTGGACGTCCACGCCCTGCCAAAAGGAGCTCGTCCCAAAAAGCACGGCATGGGGCGTATTACGGAAGCGTTCGAGCATCTCAGTGCGAGGCATGGAGCCTTGAATCAGCATGGGATAGCGCAACTGGGAGTGCACGCGCTCGAAGACCTCGCGCATCTGCTGGTGCGAGGTGAAGAGGACGAACGCCCGGCCGCGGGTGGCCTTCAAAAGTTGGACCACCTCTTCGGCCGCCAGGCGCGTGAAGGTCGGCTCGCGGGGATCGGGCAGATGCAGGGGGGTATAAAGTATGGCTTGTCGCGGGTAATCGAAATGCGAATCCAGGATTCGCTCTTTGGCAGTCTCGATGCCCAGGCGCCGCTTGAGGAAATCGAAGTTGCCGCCCACGGCCAGGGTGGCGGAGGTCAAGATCACCGTGTCGACGCTCTCGAACAACCGCTGCCGCAAAATCGGCGCAACATCGATGGGGGTGGCCTCCAGGAAAACGCCTCGTCCGCGCCGCTCCCACCAGTAGACCACGCCTCGATCTTCGCCTTCCATAACTGCCTGGAATCCCTGCCGCAGCTCGCCACCCCGCCGAATCAGGTTGTTGACTTCCTCCGGCCGATCTTTCAAGCGGCTGAGTTCGGTCTCCAGGAGCACCAGGGCATTGAGCAGGCTCCCATAAGCCCCCCCGTGCACCTTCAGGAAGGTTTCGCGGTGATCGAAGCTGGAGCGCGTTTCCACGCTCGGGAACAGCTCGAAGAAGAGATCGGAGCGACGCCGCAGTTCGGCGACGGCGTGCAACACCTCAGCGCTCTTTAACCCCTTCAGCTTCAAGGTCGCTTCCGTGTCGCGCGCCAGTTCCTCGCCGTGATAGTTGCTCACCCGCAATCCGAAATACTGCGTGGCCACGTCTTCGATGTCGTGCGCTTCGTCGAACACCAGGGCTTCGTAATCGGGGAGCAGGCTCGCGACCTCCGTTCCCCGCAGCGCCAAGTCGGCGAAGAAGAGGTGGTGGTTCACAATGATCAGGTCGGAAGCGGCGGCGCGTTGGTGCATCAAGGTGATGAAGCAGCGCTCGAATTGGGAGCACTTCTGCCCCGTGCAGGTCTCGCGCCGGGCGTCCACCTTTGGCCAGAGTTCGCTGGCATCCGCTAGCCATGCCAGTTCGGCGCGGTCTCCCACCTCTGTCTTGGCTTCCCATTCCCGCAACCGGGGATACTGCGAGACTTCCTCCAGCCCGTTCAGCACCGGCTGCTTTTCAATGTCGTAGAGCTTCTGCCGGCAGAGATAATTCTGCCGCCCTTTCATCAGCGCGACGCGGACGCCAGGGAACAGCTTTTTTAAGAAGGGGATATCCTTGAAGAAGAGCTGCTCCTGGAGGTTCTTGGTGCCGGTGGAGATGACCACGCGCCGCCCGCTTCGCATCATCGGAACCAGATAAGCCAATGTCTTGCCGGTGCCGGTGCCCGCCTCAACGATCAGGTGTTGGCGGTTTTCGCTCGCCGCCTCGACGCTCTCCGCCATCTCGAGTTGGCCGGGCCGGTACTCGTAGTTCGGGTGACGGCGCGCCAGCCATCCGCCTGGGCCAAAGACCTTCTCCAGGGGAGCTTTTTCAGTCTGCGTGTTGTGCGTGGGCGCCATCGGGTTAGAAGTCAAGAAGTCCAGAAGTCGAGGAGTCGAGAGTCCAGAGTTGAGAGTCAAGAATCGGGAAGTTCTCAACTCCTCGACCTTCGACTCTCGCCTTTTCGACTATACCGTAACCTCGGGTCTCGTGTCATTCTGAGGACACCGTTTTGGCGGAGGAGGAATCCCTGCAGTTCCTTTCCACCGTCAGCGAGGCTCTGCGCTGGGCGGATTTCCATTGCCCCGAGAGGTGGAATTCGAAGCTCATGTAGCCCCCTCGTGCTTGCCCAACCGTCACACCTTCCGACTCGCGAATCTTGACTTCGATTCCGCGTCAGAAGTGGTTTTTCGACCCCATTTTTGGGTTCGAATCGAGTTCGTTTGCATTCAAGAAGCAGTTCGTTTTTTGCGTAAAAAACAGCTAAGTGCTGCGTTTTCAACAAATCCTTAGGTCCGTTCCCTCTGTTTTAGCATCTTTTTCTCCTTTCCCCTCTTTTTCCTTCTTCCTAGGCCCTCTCGCCTTACCTTGCCGTTGCCTCTTGCCGGCCCTGTCCGGCGACAACCACGATAGGCTACAACAGTTGCATGGCGATGTCAACAAAGTAATCCAGGTGGGGCCCTCCGTCGCCTGCCTCGACTATTTGAAAAGCTTAAAAGACCAATTGGTGAATGTCGTCGCCACGCCAACTCCGTGCGATTGGTAAGCGCGTGTAGTGGTAGAATCAGGCTCACCATTGTTATGGCCCTGAACGAATCTGACACGCGCGCCAAGCTCATCGACCCGGCTATTCACGCCCGTGGTTGGACGGAAGACCTTATTCGCCGCGAAGAGACCGCCGGGGCCATCGAGATCATCGACGGGAAGCCACGCAAGAAAGCCAAAGGCCGGGTGGATTACACCCTGCGCATCAAGGTCAACCCTGACACACAGCCCGTCGCCGTGGCGCTCATCGAGGCCAAGGCTGAAGACCTTCCGCCGACTCACGGCCTGGAGCAAGCCAAGCTCTACGCTTCCTGCAAGAGGCTGAACGTTCCCTTTGTCTTTTCGACGAATGGCCATTTGTTTGTCGAGTTCGAGCGCAACACCGGCATTACCTCGAAGGCGCGCCCGATTTCTGATTTCCCATGCCCCGCTGATTTGCGCGCACGCTACGAGGGCACAGTGGGATTCTCCCTGGCAGATCCCGCAGCCGGGCCATTACTCGCCCGCTATCCGGGTGGAGAGGCAACGCGGCGTTACTATCAGGATGCTGCCATCCGCGCGGTTCTCGAAAAGATCGCGCGATGCGAGAAAACGGGGCAACCCAAACGCGCTTTGCTTTCGCTTGCCACCGGCTCAGGCAAGACGTTCATCGCCGTCCAGATTCTCAGAAAGATTGCCGATGCTGGCAGACTTCGCCGGGTGCTCTTCGTCTGTGACCGTGACGAGCTACGCACCCAGGCTTTGGGAGCCTTGCAGAACACCTTTGGAACCGACGCGGCGGAGGTTTACAAAGACCCCGACGGAAGGAACCATGCCCGAAATGCTCGAATCCACATCGCCACTTATCAAACGCTCGACGTTGACACCGAAGAGGGCACGGCGAACTTTCTAACCACGTATTACCCGCCAGACTACTTCAGCCACATTGTAATTGACGAGTGCCACCGTTCAGCATGGGGCAAGTGGTCGCAGGTTCTCACACGCAACCCTAACGCGGTGCAAGTTGGCCTCACTGCCACGCCGCGTCATCTGGAAGTGAGCGAGAAGACGAAGGAGGCCCAAGCGGACGCGGAAATTACCGCCGACAACATCCGACACTTCGGCGAGCCGGTCTACGAATACGACATGAGCCAGGGCATTGAGGATGGTTACCTCCCCGCGTGCGAAATCCAGAAGGGGCGTGTTAACCTGGACGAAACCGGCATCACTATTGACGACATCCTCGCCCGCAACCCTGTGGACGCCAACACCGGCCAACCTATCACGCGCGAGCAGTTGCAGGAGCTTTACGACAAAACCGAATTCGAGGACGCCATCCTCCTTCCAGATCGGGTGCTCGCCATGACGCAAGACCTCTTCAAGTATTTGCTCGAAACAGGCGGCCCCGAACAGAAGACCATAATCTTCTGCGTGCGCGACCGCCATGCGGATGATGTCGCCATTGCCATAAACAACCTTTATGCCGCATGGTGTAAGGAGAATGGGAGGACGCCGGTTCAGGATTACGCCTTTAAGTGTACTGCCTCAGTCGGTGGCGCGAGCTACATCGCCGACCTGCGGGGCGGCTCGCGCCATCACTTCATTGCCACAACTGTGGAGTTGCTCACCACGGGTGTAGATGTTCCCGTTGTCCGCAATATTGTTTTCTTCAAGTACGTGCGTTCGCCCATCGCCTTTTATCAGATGGTGGGACGCGGCAACCGGCTCGACGCGGCCACAAACAAACTCATGTTCCGGGTCTATGATTACACCGACGCCACACGCCTCTTCGGGCAAGCGTTCGTCAGCAAGATCGTGACGCCCCGCAAACCCCGCGAAGGCCCTGAGCCTCCACCGCCGCCCGAGCCGACCATCCAGGTGGAAGGTTTTGAAGTTCACGTGACCGACGCGGGGCGCTACATTGTGACCAACGTGGATGGCCGGGCTATGCCGGTAACGGTGGAGGAATACAAGCAAAGGCTTGCCGCTAAGCTCGTCGAGGAGGCCCCAACGCTTGAACAATTCCGCGCCCGATGGATTACCCCGCAAGACCGTCGCGAGATGTTGGGGCAACTTCCTGACGGTGGAAGATCGGCCTTTTTGGTGCGGGCGCTTGAGGACATGACGGATTACGACCTCTATGATGTGTTGGGGGAATTGGCCTACGGCTTGAACCCGCGCACGTCTGCTGAACGCGCCGATGCGTTCGGCTACAAGCACGCGGACTGGCTGAAGAGCCTACCCTCGGCGACTTCGGAGACACTCCGAAAACTGGCAGGCCAGTTCGCCCACGGCGGGACCGATGCCCTAGAAAACCCTCACGTTTTTGAAGTGTCAGATGTCCGGGCGGCTGGCGGTTTGTCCGCACTGCGAGTCATCGGGAACCCATCGGTAGTTTTGCGCGAGACTAAGGAGAGAATCTTCGCGTCTTAGTTTCGTCGCCGAGGAGTCTCAGACATGTCCCTACAACCCACGTTCGGCGAACACACTATCAACGAGCTTTCTTTGATGTTCCGCCATCGCCAGATAAATCTCGATCCCGGTTTCCAGAGACGTTCCGTCTGGACCTGGAATGACCGACGGCGTTTGATTCAATCAATTGTGTCGGGGTATCCGCTCCCCAGTATTTTCCTCTATCGCCGACAAACGAACGGCCGGCTCCTTTATGACGTGATTGACGGGAAGCAGCGCCTGGAAACCATCCTCATGTTCACGAAGCAAGGCCGATTCAAACGGGATTGGTTCGACGCCAAGCTGGATTTGGGAGACGGACTTAACTGGTACGAATGGAACGAAATTCGGAAATCATTTCCCGATCTCAGAGCAGCTATCGAAGCGTACCCGATACAGACCGTTCAGGTCACGGGCGATTTGAACCAGATCATCGACCTCTTTGTTCGCATCAACTCCACCGGAAAACGCCTCACCTCTGGCGAAAAGCGTCATGCCAGGTTTTACACCAGCCCCTTCTTGAAGGAAGCCGAACGGCTAGTGGGTAAGTTTCATAAGTTTCTTCGAGAGGAAAAGATACTCACGCCTGCCCAAATCGACCGAATGAAGGGCACCGAATTGTTCGCTGAGTTGCTCATGTCCATTCACAAGGGAGGGCCGATAAACAAAAAGACATCCCTCGACCGGGCGATAGGGAATGAGGACATCAACGCCAACACGCTTGGCCGTTTGTCCCGCGAGTTTACAAAGACAATGGGGCTAATGCGGCGGATGTTCCGCGACCCGAAACGGGGGCATAGCCTGAAGCAGACGCGCTTTCACAATAGTGCTGAGTTCTACAGTCTGTTCCTGTTGGTTTGGGAAATGGATAAAGACAACTTCGTCCTCGCTGACAGACGCCGCAACAGATTGGCATTTGCCATGCTGCGGAACCTCTCAACGGGGGTTGACGAGCTACGCGAGCAGCTTCGCAGGGCGAAGCCCGTAAAGCTCGCCCAGAAACTGTACGCTGACTATTTGCTTACCGTGCAAGGCGACACAGACAGCAGCGCGAACCGTGAGAGACGCAGGGAAATACTGCGCAGCCTTCTTGTGTCCTTATTCCAAAGAAAAGACGACAAACGAGGCTTCACCCCTGAACAGCGGCGTATCCTGTGGAACAAAGATGAAAAGCAGGGTTGTTCTCGATGCGGAAAACCTCTGAGTTGGGATAAGGCGACGGTTGACCACGTTCTCGCTTACACAAAGGGCGGAAAGGCGACTCTCGGAAACGCTCAACTTATGTGCAGGTCTTGCAATAGCCGGAAGGGTGCGCGATGAGTCCGGAGCATGCGTCATTGCCTCTCTCCGGTATCCTCGCGTTCGGCTCGCTCATTTGGGAGCCCGGCGAATTGGTTTCGCTGGAAAAGGTCGGCGAAGTTATCTGCACGACACCGTGGCCTGTTGAATTTGGACGCAGTAGCCGCAGGCGCGGTTGGGCACCGACTCTGGTGAAGGTTCGAAGAGGCCTAAAAGTGAGGGCAAGAGTTTTGCTTTACAGAGACGATCCCGACCACGTCGAAGCGACTCTAGCCAAACGAGAAGGGATCAATCTCGCAAAACGCCCGAAAGACATAAAGGCGTGCCTCGTTCCAGGTGTCAGCGTGAAACCGATCTGGTACAGCGGACTGGCCCCAAATATCACACGTCCGAGTCCACACTGTCTGGCAAGATTGGCGATTGCGAGTGTCAAACCCTGCCCAGAAGGAAACGGGATTCGCTACCTTCGAGAGTGCTTGAAACTCAGCATACGAACGAGCATGACACAGGCCTACCGCGATGAGATTCTGCGGATTACCGGACAAACTAACCTGGAGGAAGCTGAACAGTGGGCCAGCAGATAGCTTTGGAACGTCCGCTCCCCGAGGGGTGGCGCTGGGTACGGCTGGGTGAGGTGTGCAAGACCACCAGCGGTGGGACTCCGGCAAGAGGTATGCGTGACTTCTTTGGAGGATCTATCCCGTGGGTCAAGTCCGGCGAGTTAAACGACGGCCTAATCGTGAAGACGGAAGAAGGGATTACACAAAACGCAATTGTCAAATCTAGCGCGAAAGTCTTTCCGGCAGGGACTCTTCTAATTGCTCTCTATGGCGCTACGGTTGGAAAACTTGGCGTGCTAGGGATGGACGCTGCAACAAATCAAGCCGTGTGTGCCATTTTTCCGGATGAATCGTGCTGTCGCGATTATCTGTTCTTCTATTTGCTTAAGGAAAGGGAGGCATTGCTCAGTACCAGCTTCGGTGGAGCGCAACCGAACATCAGCCAAGGGATTGTGCGGCAGATGCTAATCCCCCTCCCGTCAGTGGAAGAGCAGAACCGGATTGTGGCCATATTGAATGAGCAAATGGGTGCGGTGGAGCGGGCGAGGGCCAGCACCGAGGCCCAACTCGAAGCCACCAAAGTCCTCCCCGCCGCCTATCTCCGCGCCGTTTTCTCCAGCCCCGAAGCCCAACAGTGGTCGAAGAAACCCATAGGAGAGTTGTGCGAAATTACCGCGCGCCAAGTAGACCCAAAGATTCCCGAGTATGGGCGGCTTCCGCATGTAAACGGCGAGAATATCGAAAGTGGAACCTGTCGCCTGCTGAGCGTCCGGACTGCGGAAGAAGACGCAATGATTAGCGGAAAGTACCTATTTGAACCTGGGGACGTACTTTATTCAAAGCTCCGACCTTATCTCCGCAAAGTTACGGTGGCAGATTTTAGGGGAGTTTGCAGTGCTGATATGTATCCTGTTCGAGTGAACAGATCACTGCTGGACCAACATTACACGGCGTGGATGCTGCTCTCCGATGACTTTACTAGTTATGCTGACGAGGAATCTCGACGAGCACGAATGCCCAAACTGAACCGCGACCAACTCTTCGCTTGGAGTGCTCCAGTCCCCTCCCTCCATGAGCAGCAACGCATCGCGGCGACGCTGAACGAACAGATGACCTCAGTAAAGCGGGCGCGCAAGGCAATCGAAGAAGAGTTGGACGCCATCAACAAACTGCCCGCCGCCCTCCTGCGCCGGACCTTCAGCGGAGCGTTACAATGGCGCTACTGAACTGTCCTTATCTCGGCGGCGACGTGGAGTTGACCGAAGAGCGCGAGCAGCACATCAGGGAGCGCCATCCTGAGCTGCTTCCAGCGTGTCGAAGCCAGTTAGGGCAGACGCTCGCGGAGCCGGACCAGGTGCGCAGGAGTGCCCGGCTTGCGAATGCCCGCCTATTCTCGCGCTGGTTTGGTAACATAAGGAGTGGGAAGCACCTGGTAGTCGTTGTATTGAGCGAGCCCTCAGGAAGACACTGGGTGGTGACCGCGTACCTCGCAAGGAAACTTGCCGAAGGAGTCGCAGAATGGAAGCGAAACTGACCTTCAAATACGACCGCGAGGCCGACATCTTGCACATCGATAAATGCCCGCCTTACGCCGACCAGCAATCTGAGGAACTGGGCGACGATGTGGTAGCCCGGCTGAACCCATCTACCGGCGAGATCGAAAACCTGGAAGTCATGTTTTTTTCCACCCGGCTTCTGCGCGGTGACCTGTTCCAGTTGCCGGTGACGGCAGACTTGCGCCTTGCGGTGTAGCCCCTCGTGGCCCTACCTCCAAAGCACGCGAACAGCAACGGAAAAGCCTTCGGCAGCCAGCAATCGCTAAACGCCGCCATTAAGTCGATCTGCGACATTATGCGGCGTTCGAACTGCGCGGGCGCCTTGCAATACGTCCCGGAACTTACCTGGATTCTCTTCCTCCGTATTCTGGACGAGCAGGAAGCCAAGGACGCCGAGCGCGCCGAGGCCGTCGGCGCAGAACTTATGCCGTCGCTGGAAGTTCCTTACCGCTGGCAGGATTGGGCAGCGCCGGGTGGACCCAAGCGCCAAGAGCTTGCAGGCGGCACGCTAGGCGCATTCAAGGGCTTCGTGGATGGAGAATTGATTCCCCACCTCAAGAAATTGAAGGAGCGCCCGAAAGCTACCGCCCGGCAAAAAGTTATCTCGGAAATCTTCTCCGGCATTGACCGGACTCGCATCGACACCGAGCGGAACCTTTTGGACATTCTCGACAAGGTCCACGAGATCAGCGGCGAAAACGTGGATACCACGCACGTCTTCACTCTCTCCCAGGTCTATGAAGGCTTGCTGCTCAAAATGGGCGAGAAGGGCAACGACGGCGGGCAGTTCTTCACCCCGCGCGAAATCATCCGCGCCATGGTGAGAGTGATCGACCCCAAGGTGGGCGAAACGGTTTATGACCCCGGCTGCGGTACGGGCGGCTTCCTGGCGCAGTCCTTTGAGCACATGGCCGGGCCGAATAACCGGGACATCACTTCGCCCGACCAACTTGAAACCCTCAAAGTGCGGACGTTCTATGGCCGCGAGAAGGACAACGCCATCTACCCCATTGCGCTTGCCAACCTTGTGCTGCATGGGATGGATGAGCCGCACGTCTGGCACGGCAACACTCTGACCGGCGCGGAAACGTATGGCGGCTTGTTCATCGGCGCTCCGGCGCTCTATGAGGTCGTGCTGATGAATCCACCCTTCGGCGGCAAGGAGGGCAAAGAAGCCCAAACACGCTTCGCCTACAAGACCGGAGCGACCCAGGTGCTTTTTCTCCAACACGTGATTGACAGCCTTAAGCCGGGCGGCCGTTGCGGGATTGTGCTGGATGAGGGAGTGCTGTTCCGCACTAATGAGACGGCCTTCGTCCAAACCAAGCGCAAGCTGCTGGACGATTGCGACCTCTGGTGCATCTTGAGTCTTCCGGGTGGTGTGTTTACGGCGGCGGGCGCGGGAGTCAAAACGAATCTGCTTTTCTTTACTAAGGGAAATCCCACTGAGAAGGTCTGGTACTACGACCTTTCAGACATCAAGGTTGGAAAGAAGACACCCCTCACGCTCGCGCACTTTGAAGAGTTCTTCAAGCTGCTGCCGCAGCGTGCCGACAGTGATCGAAGCTGGACCGTCCCCCGCGCCGACATCGAAGCCAAGCATTACGACTTGAAGGCCGTAAACCCTCACGCCAAGAGCAACGAGGACACACGGACGCCCGAAGAGTTGCTGGACCTGATCGAGGTTAAAGGCAAAGAAATATCCGAGGCGCTATCTGCACTCAGATCACACAAGAGCAGCCAGTAATCACCTCAGGCTTGACCGACAAGGTGTAGCGGGAGCTCTGGCGAGCGCTGGAGACTCGTTCTCTTACGTGTGCCGCTCTTCCTTCAAACTCGCGCTCCTTCACTTACCAGAGACCCGACGCAGTCGACCGCAAGCGCGTTCGGCAGGTCCTGCACCCAGACGCATACAGACAAGAGCCGGCGCGGCGCATATGCGCCGCCACACGCGTACGTCGCCGCCAAGTTCGGAAGCCCATTGTAGAGTCGGGCATTTTGTCGCTCTGAGCCGCTCCGCCTCCACTCGGGGAGAACGACCTATCTCGGAATTCGTCTGCCTCCAGAGCGAAATTCGTGGCTCAGCCTACCGTGAACCGCAGGGCGAGATTCCTCCTCGTTCGCCAATAAGTGTGGCGGGCTCCTCGGAATGACCTGCCAGCCCTATCCTCACACGGACTCCCAATGGGGGAGTGGGGCATAGGGCCAGAAATCACTGCACATAGGTAGGAATACCTGTACTTCCCACTCATCCGCCCCATATCTTTTGCCGAAGATACATTGAAAGGTCAAACAGGCTTGGAGAGCGCCAACTCACCATCAGAGGCACCAGCCGGCTGGGGAGGACGCAGTTGACTCGGCCGAAAATAGCGGTGGTGCATCCTGGAGTGTGCCTCTGCGGTTCGATGGCGAAAGCCGTGTGGTGCGTGGAAGCGCTTAAAGCGGACTGTGAAGTCGCGCTGATCACCTTCGGGCGCGTGGACCTGGATCAGCTCAACTGCTACTACAGCACGCAATTCAGGCGAGGGGAGTTCGCCGTTCACACCGTGCCGATGCCGCTCGGACTCCATCGCTGCGCGAGATTCACGGCGCTTCAGGGTGCCTTTTTCCAGAGATACGTGCGACGTGTCGCGCCGGAATTCGACCTCATGATCTGTGCCTACAATCCATGCGATTTCGGCGTTCCGGGAATTCAGCTTATCGGCGACTTCACGTTTAGCCAAGAGTTGTACCTTACCATGCACCCAGCCCTGCGGGACTATAGACGATGGTGGTATGGCGACTCGCCGCTTCGCACCATATACTTGGCCCTCTGTCGCTCCGTCTGGAGGCCGGACCCGGCCGGATGGAGGCGCAACGTCACGGTAGCAAACTCCGATTGGACCCGCGACCACCTCCGCCGCGAGTTTGGGATGGAGGCGCGGACTGTTTACCCGCCCGTAGCCGAGGACTTCCCGCAAGTCCCCTGGGAGGAAAGGGAGGACGGATTCGTTTGCGTGGGAAAGATCGTCCCGGAAAAGCGCGCGGATGCAGCGATCCGAATACTGTCTGGCGTCCGGGAACGCGGCTACAACGTGCACCTGCACATTCTCGGAGGGCTCGACGGTTCCCCCTATTGCAAGAGGTTGAAGAAACTGGCCGAGGCGAATCTGGGCTGGGTTTTTCTGGAAGGGATGACTTACGGTGAGAGGAAGAAACACCTTCTGGCGGGGCATCGCTACGGCATCCATGCCTGCGAGAATGAAGCCTTTGGAATCGCTCCAGCCGAGATGGCCAAGGCCGGCTGCATTACCTTTGCCCCCAACGGAGGCGGACAGAGAGAGATTCTCAATCATCCCCTGTTGACTTTCAGCGATGAAGAGGATGCGGTGGGAAAGATCGATGCCGTCCTCGCAAGCGATGCCCTAAAGGTAATTCTGCGCCAACATCTGGCGGCGCGGGCGCGAGAGTTTTCCGCCGAAAAATTCACCAGCAGCGTTCGCGCCGTGGTCTTCGAGTTCCTGGAGCAAAAGGGGATCATCAGCCAGCTCGGCCCGGCAGGTCCGCCGGTATCTTCCGTTGTCCCCTGAGTCGGGGCTGCCATAAGCTCGCCATGGTTACTCCAACCAGCGCGCCGCGCGATGGCCCGATGCGCTCGGTGGCTATTTGCTGCTGCGGCGACCGACAGGGAGGTCAAAGGTCAAGTGCGATCCTCGAGGCAGGCTATGATCCGGTGCCAGGCTGTGCGGAGTGCAGGGAGGCTGGGCCTGCGGAGCACCCTCCGGAAGGCCTATCGCTTTTTACTCGCTCCCGGTGCGGGCGAACACAGACTCTCCCTGGCCGGGCAAACCGCTTGCTGACGGCCGGAAGGCTGGTGCCGCTCAAAGGATTCGGCCTTGCGGTTAAAGCGTTCGGGGTATTCCTGGACCGCCTGAAACGCGAAGGGCAAAGGAGCCAGGCCGAACTGAGAATCATCGGTGATGGCCCGGAGCGATCGCGCCTCCAAGAGTTAATCAAAGAACTCCAACTCGAGGAGCAAGTGCACCTGGTCAATTGGATGCCGCGCGAGGAACTGCTGGGAGAGATGGCGCAGTGCGACGTGTCTGTCTTCCCCAGCCTGCGCGACGGAGGGGGGCTGGTCGTTGTGGAGTCTATGGCGGCCGGCAAGCCGGTCGTTTGCCTCGATGAGGAAGCGCCAATCCATACGCTTGCTGTCAGTTCCCCTCCGCGGCCTGAAGAACGTGGAACCGCAAGAACAAATGACTCAAAACCATCTCTTCCCTCTTCGACTTCACGATCGGGCCAAGGCTGCGGGTCCTTGGCTCAAGCCTCGGTGAATCCCGCTGAATTCGCCAGACCGACAGCAGCTAAGGTGCGGGATTCGAGCCGTAGCCTACAAAGGCCGGATGGCGGGCGCCTTTTTAGCTTTGATTGGGGCCCGATTACACGCAAAAACCAGTTCGCTTTGAGCCCCTCAAAAATGCTAACTCCTTTGGTTACAATAGATGGCTGAGTTCGTTTTGTCAAAATAGCATCTTTTCTTGCTTTCCCGCCGATTTCCCCCTCCAGGGGCCAATCCCACACTCCTTCCCCACGCCGGCTTCCAAGAGCTCTCACTCCCTGACAACAATAGGCTAGCATGTCACGCAGCTTTTCTTTCGCCCCTAAAGGGGCTCGGGCGGGATGCGGAGAGGCGCTCCCCCCCACGGCTTAGAAGGTGTGAAAAAATCACGTTGTAGGGGCGGCCCTTGTGGCCGCCCTGGGGCAACCACCAGGGTTGGCCCTACAACTCCCTGCCAAAACCTGAATTTTTCACACCTTCTTACGCCATGGGCTACGGTCTTTTGCCCGCTTCGCGGGCTGAAAAGCGGACGTACCCAACCAACGGCGATGCTCTGCCGGCCCGCCGCACCTCGAGATCAGATCCCGGGGGGAGCCAGGCTGCCGCTCTCGTGAACGTGGAAATAGGCCTCCGCTGACTTCACTCCCACCTCAATCCCCCGAAATCGCTGCATTTGCTCGTGAGTTGCGTACCAGTGCCAGCGCCCGACACTCTCAGGAAACGCGTAACACGAGGCGCGCTTGCGGTCCTCCATCGCAGTGATATCGACATAGAGGTTGGGGAGGAAGCTTTGCGATTCCGCACCCGACTCGACCTCGTAATAGTAGAGGTCAAATTTCTTTCCACCCTCTAACCACGCGTCATAGGCCAACAGCGCGGCCACGCGATGGTCCCTGTGCCGATCGACCGGCCAATGCGTGAACACCAGGTCGGGCCGCTCCGCCTCCAGCAGCTTTCTAAACTCCTCATATCGCGCGTTGTTAATCTCGGTATGAGCATCAATCTGGTTGGCAAACAGGGGGCGTACCTTCAGGATCTCGCATGACCTCACCGCCTCTCGGGTAAAGAGCGCGGCGTTCTCCTCTCGGGGTTTTTCGGGGAAAGACAGTTCGCCCCGCGTCAGAAACAAAGCGATAACCTCGTGCCCGAGATCGGTGTAGCGGGCCATGGTGCCGCCACAGCCTGCCTGAGGATCATCAGGGTGTCCCCCCACCACCACGATCTTCAGTCTTTCTGGCTTGGCCGATTCTGCTACGCCCCAAGAACCCACGAGCGGCGGCCCCAGGGCGGCTGCGCCGGCCAAACGGGTCGATTCTTTTAGCAGTCTTCGTCGTGAAATCCCTGCCATGCTGTCCCCTCCTTTTAGGAGCTCTCCAGGTTTTTGACTTGGGGCCTCGTGCGCGGCGATTGCAACATGGGGATTGTGGGGTTCCCCCTACAGTGGCACTTTCGGTGCGGGCAGCCTGCCCGTTAACCTTTCCTCCAGCTTCTCGCGCGTTGTGGCTTGCAGGCGGTCTGCCTCTGCCATCTCTTTCTGGGCTTCCTCGCGGCGGCCGGTTTTCAGGTAAGCCTGCCCCAACTGATAATGGATGTTGGCGCTGTCGGGCTGGAGCGCCACGGCCTTCTCCAGGTAAGGGACGGCTTCCGCGGGCTTCCCTTCTTTAACGTAGGCTTTTGCCAGCCCCGCCAGTGACAGGGGCATCTTGGCGTTGAGCGCCAGGGCTTTGCGGAAGCAATCCAAGGCGTGCTCGGGGTCGCCCTGGTCGAGGTAAATCGTCCCGCGATTCTCATAGCTCCAGGGTTCACCGGGCGTGAGGGCAATTTCCGCGTCGAATTCCTTGCCCGCTTGGTCCAACATCCCCAACCGCTGGTAAACCACTCCCAGATTGAAGTGTACCAACGGCAACTTTGGGTCAGCCGCCAGCGCTTTCTCGAGCTCGTTCCGCGCGTTCCCAATCTGGGACAGGTCGATGAAGGCCGTGCCCATCAGCAAATGGATGTGCGCCGTATCGCCCCCAACGCGCGCTAACTGCTCGAAGGCCCGGCGCGAGTCAGCATCGCGCTTGAGCTTGCCGTAGCAGATGCCGATAACGAAAAGATAGTCCAAATCCTCCTTCTCTTTGCCCCAGAGTGGCTCCAGGGTTTGAGCAGTGCGCTCATAGTCGTCAACCATGAAATAGCTCATCCCCAGGAGGTAGCGAGCCTGGGCGTGGTCCGGATCGGCCTTGAGCGCTCGTTCGAAAGCAGGAATAGCGGTCGAGAATTCTTTCCGCTGGTAGTAGATCAAGCCCAGGTCCAGGTCGACCCCCACAAGGCCTGGCTTAAGCTTCTGGGCTTCTCGAAAGGCCTCCAGCGCCGCGTCGAGGCGCTCCGTGCGCATGTAAACCACGCCCAGACTGGCATACGCCGCAGCGGCGCGTGGGTCCATTTTCAGCACCTCGCGGAAGCCCTGTTCGGCTTGAGCATAATCGCCCGCCGCAAGGGCCTTCTGGGCCTGCCCGAAGACAAGCTTAGGGCTTTCAGGGGGCCGCTGGGCCAGCGCCGCCGCACCGAGCAGCAGGAGGATGAGGATCGAACGGGTCGAAGTTGCCAAATCCACCTCCAGAAGGACGTGCCAGCTCCATAGTAAGGCGATTTCGCTTGACATTCTACTGCGTTAATATTATAGCAGTCCAGTTGTATAGACAATTGGAGAAGCAGCATGCTTTCCTTGGCCATTAACCGCCACAGCGTGATTCCGATCTACTACCAAATCCAGCAGCGGCTGCTGGAGCAGATTCAGACCGGCGCGCGCAAGGCCGGTGAACCGCTTCCATCTGAACAGGCAATCTCGGCGCAGCTCGGTGTCAGCCGGATGACGGCTCGCCAGGCGCTGAAGTTGCTGTGCGATCTGGGCTGCACTTACAGCGTGAGAGGCAAAGGGACGTTCGTCTCGGGAAGGAAGCTGGAGAAGAATTTCCGGCAGGTTCAGTCCTTCAGTGAAGAAATGGCGGCGCTCGGACTGCGGCCGCGGTCACGCGTTCTTGCTTTCGAAATCACCGTCGCTCCTGCCGAAGCCGCGAAGGCTTTACACCTCACCTCCGGCGAGCAGGTGGTGAGCCTGCGGCGTGTCCGGCTTGCCAGTTCTTCACCCATGGGCATCGAGTGCAGCTACCTTCCCCTCCGACTGTGCCCAAATCTCATCAAGACTTTTGACCCCCATGCTTCGCTTTATCAAACGCTCTCGGCGCAGCACGGAATACAGTTGTTGCTTGCCGATGAAGTAGTGGAAGCCGGCTTGGCGGACAGTGAAGAGGCGCGATTACTCGGAATTCGTCGAAAGAGCCCTGTGTTTCTCTTCACGCGGACGTCTTACGTGCAGGATGGCCAGCCGGTCGAATTTGTCAAATCCACCTACCGGGCCGACCGCTACAAAATCGTCAACCGATTAACGCGCTTGAATCGTGAGTTCTGGGTTCCCCAGACCAAGCTGATTTAGATTCGACCGAAATCCATGATTTGGAGGCTTTATGGAAACTTCGCACTTCAGGCACGTATTTCTGAGGACGGCGCCCGCGATCCTATTCTTCGTGTTAGCCACATCGGCCACCGCGTTTGCCCAAGCGGGTCGCGGCGGGATCAGCGGGCTGGTAACCGATACTTCCGGAGGGGTCATGCCAGGGGTGAAAGTAGAGGCACAGGATCTCTCCACGGGCGCAGTATTCCGGACAGTCACGACGAGAGCGGGATTGTACTCCTTTGTCTCCCTGGCGCCGTCGAGTTATCAGGTGACTGCCCGCCAAGAAGGCTTTGAGACCTCGGTGCACAAAAGCGTGGTCGTCACGGTGGATCAGACCACAACGGTGAACGTCACCTTGCATCCCGGGGCGGTCACCCAGGAGGTTACGGTGACCAGCGCGGCGCCCCTGGCCGAGACCAGTAACGCGACCGTCGGCCAGCTCATCAACGAACCCATGATCGAAAGCGTGCCGCTGGTCAGCCGCGATGTCTACGAGTTGGTGCAGTTGAGCGCCGGCGTCAACGCCGCCAACGGTACTCCGAATGCGGCGGATACCCAGGCGATTTTCAATGCCCGCCCGGGCGCCGACGTATCCGGCTACACGATCAACGGTGCGTTGCAGGGATCCACGTATTATCTGCTGGATGGCAGCCCCATCAACGTTGGCGAAAACAACCTGGCCGCGCTCATTCCCGCCTTCCAAGTGCCGCTGGACGACGTGCAGGAATATCGCGTGGAGACCCAAAACGTCCCGGCAACTTATCAGGCCGGAGGCTCGGGAGTCATCAGCTTGACCACAAAATCGGGTACAAACAAGTTCCATGGTGACGCTTTCGGCTACTTCCGCCCCAATGCTTTCAGCTCCAACGATGCCTTCGTCAAGGCCAGCCAGTTGGAGAGCGGCCTGCCCAATCAGCCTCCCAATTTCCACCGCTACCAGGAGGGCGGCTCCATCGGCGGGCCGATCGTGCACGACAAATTATTTTTCTTCAGCGACTATGAAGCCACCCAGCAGGCAACACTCCAAACCGGGTCTTACACGGTGCCCACCCAAGCCGAGCGCGGGGGCGACTTTTCCGCGGATAGTTTTACCATCTACAATCCCATGGTTCCTGACCTGCCAAACGGCCAGCGCCAGGCGTTCTCCGGCAACATGATTCCCACACCAGACCTCAACCCGGTTGCGCTAAAAATGGCGCAATTTTTCCCCCAGCCCACCGGCCCGGGAATAGGACCGTGGCACATCAACAACTATTTTGCCTCTGCTCTGAACCCGAACGATGCCCAGAAGTTCGACGTTCGCGTGGACTACAACCGCAGCGACAAGCAACGCCTCTTTACCCGATTCTCGTTTGACAGGGCCAAGTTCGGGAATTCAGATCTCTACGGCGCCAGCAATATCTACGACCCCAACTACTATCAGAACATCACCAACGGCAGGAATATCTTGGTCGGGGACGATATCACGCTGAGCTCCAACACGATGCTGCAGTTGCGGTATTCTTACACCCGGCATTTTGAGAACCAGACGGGCGACCCGCGGCAGATCGGCTTTGATATAACCTCCCTGGGGTTTCCGGCCTCGCTGGCGGCGCAGCAGGTCTATCACGACATACCCAATGTCGGCTTTAGCAACGGCACGACCAACCTAGGCTCCGAGCCCTGGACCACCTTCCACTTCGCCAGCATGGTTCACGATGCCATTGCCAGTCTCACGGCCATTAAGGGTAAACACGATCTCAGCGTGGGGTTTGAGTACCAGGAACAGCTCATGAATGACGGCCAGCCCATCGCACCGAGCGGTTGGTACACTTTTGACAACACGGCCACCAGCTCCCAGACCTTCAACGACGACGGTAGTGATTTTGCGTCTTTCCTTCTGGGCATGGGTCAGTATCCGGGCTATGAGTACGATAACTTTACCAAGGACGTCTTCGGCGCCCAAGCCAACCCCTACTACGCGGCCTACATTCAAGATACTTACCAGGTGCGGCGAAATCTGACCTTGAGCCTGGGACTCCGCTGGGATATCTTTGGCGGGCGGACGGAGCGCTATGACCGGCAGGAATACTTCGATCCGACCATCCAGTACACCGTCGACGGTGTGGCGCTGACGGGCGGCGAGCAGTTTGAGACCCCCCAGAACGGCCCGTTCTCTACCAACCTGACGAACTTCTCCCCGCGCATCGGGTTCGCATACCAACCGGTAGAGCGCCTGGTCATTCGCGGCGGCTTCGGCATCTATTACGGCCCGAGCAGCCAGATGGTTGGGAATAACTCGCTCAATACCGACGGTTTCTATCCGGCAACCACTTGGAACGCGACGACCGTAAATGCCGACGGCAACACCGTGCCGCTCAACTTGCTCAGCAACCCGTTCCCCAATGGCGTGAACCAAGCTACGGGGAGCTCGCTGGGGCCGGCCACCAATATCGGCATTGGGCTCGCTACCGAGCTGCACTCGCAGCCGACCCCGACCATTTACGATTACAACTTCGGGATCCAATACGAGTTTCCGCACGACTATGTCTTGTCGGTAGGCTGGGTGGGCAGCCACGGTCTTTACCTGCCTTTATCGTCTGGCGGCAACCCTAACTATCTCCCATTGGGCACCATCGCGCAGTACCAATCCGCGCTCAACAATCCCGTGCCGAACAAGTGGGAAGCCATGCAGCCGGTCACCTCGGCCTGGTATGGCGCGTCCACCGTGCCCCAGTACGTGGCGCTTGCGCCTTACCCTCAGTTTAATGGCTGTGGTGCACCCAATTGCGGCATGACGATCTATGACGACCCTGGGGGTTATTCCAGCTACAACTCGCTGCAGGTGAAGCTACAAAAACGGCTGACACACCACTTCACGACGCTGGCCGCCTTTACCTGGAGCAAGCTCCTCACCGACGATACGGCTCCTCCCCTAGCCTTCATCGGCTCCCACGGTTCCGAGATTCCTCAGGACTGGCAGAATATGAACCTCGAGTATGCCGTAAGCCCGCAGGACCTCAGCTACGCCTTCTCCTGGCAGGCTTCCTACGATCTGCCGCTGGGCCCGGACCGGTTGATTCCTGTCAAAGGCTGGGCAAACAAGATCTTCGGCGGTTGGACGCTGAACACCATCCTTTACATGACCAGCGGCGTCCCGATCGCCATGCCATTCGACGGGGTCGACCCCTACTTCAGCCAACGTGTCAATATGACGTGCAACCCCGGGAGCGGCGCGCCCCACACGGCGGCGCAATGGTTCAACTATACTTGCTTTTCCCAACCCGGCAACCTTTATTATCCCGGGACGGCTCCGCCTTTCGTTTCGCAGTTGCGGACCGACGGCGGGCGGAATCTGGACGCCTCGCTCTTCAAGAACATCAAAATTGGCGAGCACAAGAACCTGCAATTCCAGTTCGCCGCCTACAACGTCACGAACTACGTCCAACTGGGTTACCCTAGCGTCTTCTGGAATCCCACGCCCACGGCGGCGAACATGGCCGGGTTCGGCGAGATCTACGGCGATCTTAATACGCCGCGGCAGTTGCAGTTCGCTGCGAGGTTCACTTTCTAGACTTGCCTGAGCTGCAAACGGGGGGAAAGCGGGCGACCCCCTCACCCGGCCCGCGTCCCGATGAAGTGCATCGGGATCGCGGGCCACCCTCCCCCCAAGGGGGATAGGGCCTGGAGCTTTTACATTCTGCTGCCCATTTTTCGAAGGGAATGGCAGCGAGCCGGGTCTTTCCCCTCTGAACCTGTGAATTAATCCTTGGACGGACAAAAGCATTCACGCAAAGGCGCAAAGGTCGCAAAGCAAAGAAAGGACTTCCACTTTGTTTTTCCATGCGCCTTAGCGCCTTTGCGTGAACTGTTTTGATTTTTTCACAGGTTCTCTCACCAAGGGAGAAGGCTGTATTTCCGACTTCCGACCTGACTCATGTCGGAAGAAAGGGGCGAAGCGGACGCGACACTGCGCTAGAATACACGACGGGAACGCGATCACCAGATAAGAGGCGCAGACCCGTCGGCTGACCGGTCGGCGCTACTCGCACCCACCCGAGGTGTTCGCCATGAAAGTCTCATCTGTTCTCAAGACGGCGATCGGCATTCTTCTGCTCGCTCAATTCGCCTTCGCTCGCGGCCCGAGGGTCGCTTCGCCCGCCACCAGCGATTCCTTCTATCCTGTGGCGGTGTGGTACGGTGGCGGAAAGGCGCGCGCTCCCATGCTCGAGCGCGTGGATGCCAGCAGCCCTGAGCGCTGGGGAAAAGATCTTGACCAGATCAAGTCCGTAGGGTTCAACACCGTGAAGTGCTGGGTGGACTGGGCCACGGCGGAGCCCAAGCCGGGCGAGTTCGACTTCCAGAACCTTGATCTCCTGATGCGCCTGGCACAGGAGCGCGGCCTGCGCGTGGTGGTGCAGGTGTACCTTGACTCCGCCCCCGACTGGGTGGGCGAGAAATATCCCGATGGCCGCTTCGTGGATCGCAGCGGGGCGGTGATTACCTCGCAAGCTGCGCCGGGCTATTGTATCGATCATGCGGGTGTACGGGGCGAGATCGTGAAGTTTCTGGAAGCACTCTCGAGCGAAGCCAACAAATCTCCCGCGCTCTATGGCTGGGACGTTTGGAGCGAGCCGCACGTGATCAACTGGGCCGAATTCCCTTATCTTTCCAATCCCGAATTCTGCTTCTGCCCCTCGAGCCAAGCGCGCTTCCGGGAGTGGCTGAAGAAGAAGTACGGCACCCTCGAGGCACTGAACGCCGCCTGGTACCGCCGGTTTGAGCGCTGGGAGCAGGTGGAGCCGCCGCGCGCTTCGACGATTCTTTCCTATACGGATTACCTGGATTGGCGCGCCTTTATCGACGACAAGCTGGCGGGCGATCTGCGCACGCGCGTCGAGGCCATCCGCAGCGCGGACCACACCCAGGCCATCACCAGCCACGCGGCGGGGCCGGCGCTCTTCACTTCTCCCAGCGACGGCTACGGCGAGCCGGACGATTTCAAGATGTCCGAGAGCGCCGACTTTTTCGGCACCTCGCTCTATCCAAAACATTCCGAGTCCGTGCGTCCCTGGTCCTACCAGATGCTGGCTGCGGGGCTCGACTTCACGCGCTCGGCAGGGCACAGCTCGGGCAAAGGCTTCTGGATCGGCGAACTCCAGGCCGGGCAGGGCGCGACGGGCATGCGCATCGCCGAACCCGTGGATGCGCACGACGAGGAGTTCTGGATGTGGAAAGTGCTCTCGCACGGCGCGCGCGAGATTTCGATCTACGCGTGGTATCCGATGAATTCCGGCTATGAATCCAACGGATACGGCTTGATCAATCTGGACGGCACGCTGACGCCCCGCGCGCGCGCCGCCGGCAAGGTGGCACAGCAGATCGCGCAGAGCGGCGGCGACCTGCTGGCCAGCGAGCCCGCCCGCGCCCAGGTCGCGGTGCTCTTCAACCGGCTCTCCTACATGGTGGGCGGGGCGGAGTCCTCGCTCTCGAAGCTGGGCAACGCTACGGGCGATTCGCTCGAAGGCGTACACCGCGCCTTCTTCGAGGAGCAAATCCCCGTGGATTTCGTTCATCCCATGGACGTGGTGGGCGATAAGCTCAGCCCGTACAAGATCCTGTTTCTGCCCTTCCCGGTGATGCTCTCCAAGAACGTTGCCGAGGGAGTGACGCGCTTCATCCACAACGGCGGCTGGGTGGTGGCGGAAGCACGCCTGGCCTGGAACGACGAGCGGGGATTTTCCAGCGACGAGATCCCCGGCATGGGGCTGGCGGCAGTCTTCGGCGCGCGCGAAAAAGTCATCCGCCCGCTCGATAGGCCGGAAGTCATCCTGGAGGCGAATCCCGGACTGCCCGGCTGGACTGCCGGCCTGCGCGCCGAGGCGGCGGCCTTCGAGGAGGAATTGGAACCCTTGCCCGGGGCGCGAGTGCTGGGGCGCTTTGGGGACGGGGCGCCGGCCATTGTCGAGCACAATTATGGGAAGGGGAAGGCGATTCTGGTGGGATCGTACCTGGCCATGGCCTACGAGCGGCAGCACAACCAGGCGGCGAAGCAAGTGTTGCTGAGCTTGGCGCGCGCTGCCGGGGTTGCGCCGGAAGTGGCGGTCTCCGGCGAGAACACTTCTCAAGTGGAGGTGCGACGACTGGAGGGGGACAATTTTCAATTCCTTTTCGCCTTCAATCACTCTGACCATCCTGCCGAGGCGAGGATCGCGGTGCGGGTGCCCTGGACGGTGGGCGAGGCGCGCAGCATAAATGAGCAGCAAAAGGTAGCATTCAGCCAGTCTGAGGAAGGGTTGGTTCTCACCCTGCCGCTGGCTGGAAATGGCATTTGGGTCGTTCGGTACGATCGAAAATGAGCAGATGGGAGGTCCTAGAGCCAGGATCTCGCAAAAGTCGGCGAAGTTCATCGAAAGGGAATAGGATGGTTAGCCGTAGGTGAAAACTACGGACAGGGTGCGAAAGGACGCTCGACCCCAAGGAGGCCGAAGTCGGAGATACAGCTCTCTCATTGGAGAGAGGGCAAAAACCTGACTCGAGAGAGGGCCAGAAGTATCTCAGCGCGAACGCTTCTGGTGGGTTCATGATGACTACTCAGCTTGCTCTTGGCCTGGACCTCGGCGGAACAAAGATAGCTGCCGGGGTCGTAAACTCGCGGGGACAACTCTTTTCACACGTGCGGTTGAGGACTCCCGCTCAAGGGGTGAGAAGTGATCTGGCTGCGCTGTTCGACGCGGCCCACGCGGCAGTGAGCGCGGCGAAGATTCCATGGCGAAGGATTCGAGCGGTTGGGGTGGGAGTTCCCGGGGCCTTTGATCCGCAAGCTGAAACCGTCTGGGCGCCAAACCTGCCGGGTTGGAAAAAGGTTCGCTTGAGGCATTTGCTGGAGGATGCTTTGCAGCGTCCCGTTTGCGTGGAAAGCGACCGCAATGTGCAAGCGCTGGCCGAAGCGTGGCTGGGTTTAGGGGCACAATGCCAGGTTCGGAACCTGGTTTTTCTTACGGTCGGGACCGGCATTGGGGCCGGATTGATCTCGGAAGGGAGATTGATTTCCGGGGCCCATGGCGTCTCTGGTGCGGCGGGTTGGATGGTGATTGACCGCAGGTGGAAGCCGGAATACGGCCGTTTGGGTTGCTTCGAAGCTTTGAGCGCCGGTCCGGCGGTGGCCAAGCTGGGCAGGCTGGCTTGGGAACATGACCGAACCAGCTCGATCGGCATCCTGGCACGGCGCGGCAGAGCCGCAACTCAAATTGGAGATTCAAAATTCAAGATTCAAGATCAAGAACCAAAACTGAAAACTCGAGGCTCAGACGCCAAGCTCAAGAATCAAGACCCAGACGCCAAACTCATGATTCAAGATCGAGATTCCAAATTGGAGATCACCGCCGAAGTTGTAGCGGCGGCGGCGCGGCGTGGCGACAAGGCCGCCCGCCGAGTCCTGGAAGAAGTTGGCATCAATCTCGGATTGGGCGTGGCCAACATCGTGAGCCTGTTGAACCCCGAGGTCGTCGTGTTGGGTGGCGGATTGGCACGTATGGGAAACCTGCTGCTTGCGCCACTCCGCAAGGCTGTGCGCCAATGGGGCCAGCCTCTCGCCAGAAGGCAAGTTCGCATTGTGATATCTCGTTTGGGAGAGGAAGCCGGGATTCTAGGCGCAGCTCGGTATGCATTGCTGCGCGGAGCGGAATAAATCGTAGCGGCGCCCTATGAGCGTCCCTCGGTTGATGGATCATACACCGCCGCCACAGCACAAAAATGGAGGAAAAGAAATAATGTCAGCCGAAACGTATTTCGCAGAAGCACAGAAAATTTACGACCGGATCCGTTCGACCCAAATCGGGAACATCCGGAAGGCCGCACAATGGGGCGCGGATTCGATTTCGCAAGGGGGCTTGGTGCACTTGTTTGGCAGCGGGCACTCCGTGCTCCCAGTAATGGATACCTTCCCGCGTTACGGCAGCTTTGCCGGTTTCCATCCTTTGATGGACGCCCGGCTGATGTGGACCCAGGTGCTCGGCTCCGGCGGGGTCCGCGAACTGCTTAAGCTTGAACGGACTGAAGGATACGTCTCCACCTTTCTCTCCAATTTCAAGTTTGAGCCGCAGGATACCATGGTGATTTACTCGCACGGGGGGCTGAATGCAGCGGGAATCGAAGTGGCCCTGCACGCCAAAGCGCTGGGGCTGAAAGTGGTCGCCGTCACCTCGCTCGAAAACGCTCGCATGAGAAAGGCTACGCACTCCAGCGGCAAGAAGCTTACCGACTTGGCTGACGTGGTGATTGACAACTGCTGCCCGGCACGGGATTGTCTTGTCGAGGTCGCCGGCATTCCCGTGGCGGCGAGCTCGACCTTGGCGGTGATCGCCATTTCCATGGCGCTGACGGCGGAGATGGCGGCCGAGCTGGCAAAACGAGGCGTGAGCTTTCGCGCCTTCGTCTCTCCTAACGTCACGGGCGTGGGCCCGGAAAATAACCTTCAGGTGTTTGAAGATTACATCGCCAGGGTGGCGCCAAGGCTGCGATGAAGTGACTCGCCTCCCCGGTGGAGGAGGGGGTAGGGGGTGGTGGGCACGCAATCAAGCATCCGCCAGTCCGTCGGCTGACGGAGATCAACCACCCCTGGCCCTTTCTTAACAAGGAAGGGAATCCCGAGGCTGATCCGTGTTGAGTTGGGTTGGGGTTGTTCTGTCGGGGCTGTTGAACGGCAGTTTTGCTGTCCCGTTGAAAACTACTCGCGTCTGGAGGTTCAACCACATCTGGACCCTCCATTCGCTCCTAGCCATGGGCGTGATCCCGTGGATCGTCGTGATGGTGGAGGTGCCGCGCTGGAACGATCTTCTGACCCGCGTGCCCTTGCGCGGATGGCTGATCTTGATCGTGTGGGGAGTGCTGTTTGGCATCGCATCCCTGCTGTACGGCATCGCCGTGGACTTGCTGGGAATCGCCCTCGGCTTCGCCATCCAATTGGGACTCTCCATCCTGCTGGGTGCGTTGTTGCCTCTGTTGTGGGCCGGGGCGCTTGAACTGCGGTCCCGAGGAGATTGGTTTTTCATGCTGGGACTCGCCCTCATGGTGGTGGGAGTCATCTTGTGCGCTCAGGCCGGAGGGAGCAAAGGCGAGTCCGGGAGCTCCAGTACAAAGCGGTTCCGCCTAGGGCTGCTGATTGCCATTGTCGGGGGCGTATTAGCGCCAACGCTTAATTTCGGAATTCAATATGGAACCGCTCTCCTCAGCAAAGACGTAGGGGCACAATACAAGCAAGGCTTTCCGGTCGAAATCTACCTTGCTTGGGCTGTCTTCCTCTCTTCAGCGGCAGTGGTGCAGGCCGGCTACTGCTTTGCGCGCGTAGTCCGTGAACATTCGACAGGAGTCTTCGGCGTGGGGATGCTGACTCGTGACGCGCTCGAGGTGCCGGCCATGAGTCTGCTGTGGATTTCCAGCGTGTTCCTTTACGGTCGTAGCGCCTTCGCGCTGGGCCCGCTTGGGAACAGCTTTGGTTGGCCGGTTTTTGTAGCGTTCATTATTCTTACCTCGAATGCCTGGGGGGTAGTGTTGGGAGAATGGAGAGGGGTTCCAAGAGCCGCGTTCTACCGGATGCTGGCCGGAAGCGCAGTGCTGATTTTCGCGGCATTCCTCATCGGGCAGAGCCGTACACCCTGAAGGCATCAATCACCGCCGTGGCGCGGCTCTTGTTCACGATCCTTATCGTGTGCGGGCCGTCAGACAATCCCACAATTCTGAACATCGCTACTTGTGAAAGTCGCGGAAAGTTCTCCAGGTGGAGGCTCACATCGCCGTAAACACGTCTGTTATTGCGGTTGCCCCCCTCGCTGCGTCAAACACTTGCCCCCATAGCGGGGGACTGCCCAGATCGGCAACGAGCGAAGTTGCGGAAAAGGCGGCAACTGTCTTGATGAATTGGCGCCGGGCCACCTGCCTGGATGTGTTTCTTGCTTCCGGCATGTTTTGCTCCTCCTGGGGAGACGTATTGTTTCACAGATGATAATCGGGCACAATTCCAATTGGAATCGGACGACAAGCATGGGCAGAGAGAGCGGCATGAGATCAAGGCAGAAGGGGTCCGAGAGAAAAACTCCCTCGAGGGTGCTCGGTTCTGGGCGCGCAGCAAGACGTCGGCCCCGGGTAGAGGCTCACCGACCGGGTGCCACATCAGCGGCCAAGGTCAGGAAGACTCCCCAGGCCCCACCCCCTAGGGGCAAGCTGGCCGCCTTCCTGGCGGATCGCGCCCGGACACTCCTCCTCACCGGCCTCGTCGCCTCCGCTACCCTGCCTTATCTCAACGTTCTGTTCAATGGTTTTGTCTACGACGACGACACACAGTTGGTGAAGAATCCGTACGTGCGGAGCTTTCAGTACTTGAAGGAGATTTTTACCACCAACGTTTGGTCCTTCAAGGGAGTGACGTCCGTCACCAATTACTACCGGCCGATGATGACGCTCGGATACCTTGCCTGCTATAAGTTGTTCGGCATGCGGGCTTATGGCTTCCATCTGGTCAGCCTTTTGCTGCACGCGCTCGTAGTCTGCCTCGTCTTTGTGCTCGCCGAGCGTCTGACCGGGGACCGTGTGGGGGCCTTTGTGGCCGGCGCTTTGTTCGCCCTGCATCCGATTCATACCGAGTCGGTGGACTGGATTGCGGCGGTTACAGAGCTTGAGGTCACCCTCTTTTATCTCCTCACCTTTGGGATCTTTCTGGCGTTGGCGAAGCCGGGAGGCCGGCGTTCGGGGGCCCTGCTGGCGGCGATGGGGGGCACATTTCTTCTTGCCCTGCTCTCGAAGGAGCAGGCGATGACTCTGCCGGCCCTGGCCACTGTCTATGAGCACTTCTACCGAGCGGACCGCTCCGAAACATCTCCCTCCCAGAAGTTGGCGCGATATGGCGTGTTGTGGCTGGTTGGTGTGTCCTACGTGCTTTTCCGCATCCACTTTTTCGGAGGGCTGGCGCCGCACGAGAATTATCCTCAGCTTACCTTGCAGCCGATTGTGCTCTCCGCCATCGCCCTCAGCGGTCAGTACGTTGGCAAGCTTTTTTGGCCGGTGCGGCTTTGCGCCTTCTACATTTTCCACCCCAGCCAGGGCCTTTTCGACCTTCGGGTTGTCGCCGGCCTGCTGGTTCTTCTCGCGCTCGCCGCCCTCTTTCTGGTATGTTGGCGCAGCCGTGACCCCAACGTCCGCTTCCTTTCCTTCGGGATCGTGTGGTTCTTTGCTCTGCTTGCTCCCGTCCTCAACGCCCACTGGGTGGGGGCCAACGTATTCACCGAACGCTACCTCTATCTGCCTTCCGTGGGCGTCGCGTGGCTCGCCGGGTTGGGCGCGTCGAAGTTGTGGTCCCGCACGGCGCCCCGACCGGCGCTGCGGGGGGCCCTGGTGCTCGTTGGTGTCGTGGTGGCCGGGCTGTTCGCCATCCGCATCGTGATCCGCAACAGCGACTGGAATAATGACATCGTGTTCTACAATCGGACTCTCGATCTATCGCCGCAGGCCTACCAAATCCTAAACGACCTGGGGACTGTTTACTGGGACCAGGGCGCCGTAGACAATGCTGAGAGCGTTTGGAAACGCTCGCTCGCCGCTGATCCTTCCAATGCCGTCGTGCTCAATAATCTGGGCATGGTGGCAGGCAAGAGAAAGCAATATGACGAAGCACTCAAATTCTTCCAGCGTGCGATGGAGCTGAGGCCGAACTCCGCAGATCCACATCTCAACCTGGGCAGGGTCTACCGGGTTATGGGACTCGCGGGCCCGGCTGAGTCCCAGCTTCGGCAAGCGCTCGCGATTTCACCATTCGATTCCCGCGTTCGCAATGAGCTCGGCCAGCTTCTCGTGGCAGAGGGTCGCGCGGACGAGGCGGAGGATCAGTTCCGCGCCTCCATCCGTACTGAGCCGAACGCACTCGCCTACGACTTTCTTGGCATGCTTGATTTTCGTCGGGGCGCCATTGAGGAGGCGGAGGGCAACTTTCGGGGCGCTCTGAGCCTGGATGAGGCTGATAGCCACGCCCACTTCGGACTGGGTTACCTTTACAAAGTCACGGGCCGCAGGGCCGAGGCTTTGGGGCAATACCAAGCTGGGCTGGCCGGAGATCCGACCAATGCGCAGGCGCTGGCGGCTGTCCGCGAACTGCAGCAGCCAACGGGGAATTAGAAACGGGAAATCAGGGTCATGGGTCGGCCTGGCGCGCGCTTGCTTCTAATTTCGGCTTTCTGATTTTTGGGACTGCCGCAAACTTTTTCCCTATTTTTTGCGTCATGAGGGATGGAATTGGGATTAGGGATCTCTGATCGTCCGGATGCGGTGCTGGTACGCGACGCGATGGGCGGGCAGCCAGAAGCCTTCAATGTGCTCGTAAGGCGATGGGAGCGGAAGGTTTACAGCTTTCTGGTGTATCTAACCGGACGGCCGGAAGACGCCTTCGACATGTGCCAGGAGGTTTTTCTCTCCGGTTATCGTCATCTGCGCCAACTGAAGGATCCGGAGAAGTTCCCCCAATGGCTGTTTCAGATCGCGCGCAATACGGCCCACTCGCACGCCAGGCATGTGCGTGAGGAAGAAACTACCCTCAATGATCTCAATCCGGCGGAACACACTCCCAGCGTGAGGGTAGGCGAGGCGGCGCAGTGGGAACGAGGCGAGATGAAGATCCTGGTGGAAAAAGCGCTGGCCGGTCTGTCCTTCGAGCAGCGCGAAGCAATTGTTCTGAAGTTCTACCAGGGCTTCAAGCTGGAGGAGATTGCCGAGATTCAGGGTTGTCCGGTGAGCACGGCCAAGACCCGCGTGTACTCGGGTTTTGAAAAACTGAGGAAGTTGATCGAAAGGTAATTTGTGGGGGTAGGGCTTACCCTACTCTGGTTGGTTAGCGAAATGGCACGACGGGGCGGCAAGCCGTCCCCTGCGTAGCGCGGCATCCGCCGTCCCCCGGCGGGCGCCATCCTGTCCTGGCGGGAGGGGGTCATGCCTCACGTCCCTAGACGTGATGTTCCTTCCTCTCCTTGCCCTCTCCCGCGCGGAGAGGGTGGCGCGCCGCTTACCAAGGCGAGGGCATGCCGAACCGTTCCGAGGGCACTGAGAATTATACAGGAAGAGGCTAGGAGTCAAGAGGCGAGATTCAAGACTCGCGAGTCAAGAGCTGAGATTCAAGATTCGGTAGTCGGGAAAAGAGCCAGTAGAAAGTCCAGCAAATTGGGGAAGTTTACACTTCGATGGAGAGAATCTGAAGGAATGAAGTTGTGAACTGGCGGTCGAGGTATGGAGTTTTGAGTCTGCCCTGTAACACCAGTTCGTGGAACGTTGTTATTTTGCGAGGGTTTGTTCTGGAATCTTGAATTGCGGCTCTGCCGCGCTGTGCTCTTTCCTGGATCCCGTTCTTCTGTCTTCTGTGCAAACGAGGTGAATGTCATGGCATGTCGTGAATGGGGAACCGAGCTTACCGATTGGGCGCTGGATGAGCTACCCCCGGCGAAAGTGCGAGAGGTGGAGCAACACATCGGGCAGTGCGCGGAGTGTGCTCGCTCGGCCCAGCGCCTGCTGGGAGTGCGGCAGGCGTTGAGGACCAGCTTGATCGACCGCGAGATGCCCGCCCACTTGGTTCTTGTAGGCGAGAAGCCTCAGGGCCGATTTGCGGGCTTCTGGGCGGCCCTCCTTCGGACCGCGGCCTTGTCGGCTGCTGCCGCTGCAATCTTCCTAAGCGTGGTGGCGGCGGGTTTCCGGCACGGGCCAAGCTGGCTCCTCCCGAGCACCGCGCGGGTGGAGCCGGCGCTGACGCGGACGGAGCTCCAAGCCTTAGTTGCGCGGGCGGTGGCCGCACAGGCATCTTTGCAGAGCAAAGAGACACAAGCTGCGGCCAGGGATCTGGTGGCGGGCCTGCGCGAGGAGGAGATGGAGAAATGGGCGCTCGTCGCGCGGCAGTTGCTGTATTTGGAATCCGCGCAGAATACGGAGTGGAAGGAAACGCAGCGACAGAACGAGATTATCCGCCTCGTTGCCCGCTCTCAGCAGCTACCCACCAAACCACCGGGGAGGTAAATCGAATGCGCATCATGCTAGGAAGGTCAGGCATGGCTGTCGTGGTTGGCTTCGCCTGTTGGCTTTTGCTGTTGTGGAGTGTTCGGGCGCAATCGCCATCCAACCTCAGCGCGTTGACAGGTGAAATGAAAGTCTTCGAAGCGGTCATTGATGAAACAATAGCCCAGACTTTCGGTCCGCCCTTCGGGCTGCTCGAGAAGACTAAGGGAACTTATTTGCCTGGTTTCGGTCTGGCCTTCAGCTTGGAAGTCAATCTCTACCCTACGCGCGTTCTCAATCCCTTCGATATGACTCCCTTGAGCAAGGCGGAACTCGAGAAGACACAAAAGCTGAAGCTAGAGCGAATCGCTACCATCAAACGGTCGGTTCCCCGTCTGTTGGCCGACCATGCAATGAGCTTGCGGAACTTGAACGCGGACGATTCCGTGGCAGTGGTCGTGCACCTTTTTGAAATGCAACCCGGAGATGCCAAGCTTCCCGAACAACTCGTCATCGAAACCCGGAAGTCGGACTTGAATCAGTTTTGGGACAAGAAGATTTCTTATGAAGAGCTGGTAGGCAGGATGAAAATCTTGGAGCTTTGAGAGCCTCGCCATGAGCCCGGTTACGGTCAGCCACAAGTTGTTGGGACAATTGCTGGTGGAACGCGGCCTGTTGCCGGAGGACGACCTGCAAAGGGCGCTAACGTTACAGCGGGAGCGGAAGGGGCGCCTGGGCAAGATCCTCTTGGACCTGGGGTATGTTTCGGTGCAGGACCTCCAGAATGTCTTATCCGAGCAGCTCGGTATTCCGCGCGTTGAGCCGGCCGAACTCCAGGAGGTGCCCCTGGAGGCGGCCAACTTGCCTTCCGCTTTCTTGCGCCAATCCCTTCTTTATCCCTACCGTGTTGATGACGGCACGGTGTTTGTCGCCATGGCCGATCCGCTCGACAGCGACAACATTCGGGCAATTGAGCAGTTGCTGGGACGGAAAGTGGAAGTGCGGCTGGCAAGCGAAGCCGCCATCCTGAAGGCTCTGGATGTTTGGCTTGGCACGGAACAATCTGAAGAGGGCCTGGCGGCGCCGGACACCGAGGAGACACTTGGCGTCACCGATGCGGAGGCAGCCGACATTGACCAACTGCGCGACCTGGCTTCGGAAGCGCCAGTGATTCGCTGGGTGAACCAGTTGGTGGCGCGCGCCCTGGAGCGTCGTTCCAGCGACATCCACTTCGAGCCTTTCGAAAAGCAGTTCCGAGTCCGCTACCGAATCGATGGCGTTCTGTACGAAGTACAGGCTCCACCGCGCGAAATGCAGGCGGCGATTACCTCCAGGATCAAGCTCATGGCCAAGCTCAACATCGCCGAGCAGCGCCTGCCCCAGGATGGCAGGATTCCCCTGCGGGTCTTAGGCCGCGAAATCGACCTGCGCGTCTCGACGCTCCCCACGCTTTATGGGGAGAGTGTGGTGATGCGACTCCTGGACCGCAGCGCCAGCGATCGCTATTCTTTGGCGACTTTGGGTTTCCCGGAGAGCTTGCTGCGGAAGATGGAGTACTACCTCGACCTTCCCCACGGCCTTTTCCTGGTCACGGGCCCCACCGGCAGCGGCAAGTCCACGACGCTTTATGGTTCGCTGCGGCGGCTGAATACCACCGACGTGAAGATAATCACGGTTGAGGATCCGGTGGAGTACCAGTTGCCGGGTGTCAACCAGATCCATGTGAATCCTCAGATCGGTCTGACCTTTGCCGCGGGGCTGCGCCACATCGTTCGACAGGACCCCGACATTATCATGATCGGTGAAATCCGGGACCTCGAGACCGCCGAGATCGCCATGCGTGCGGCGCTCACCGGCCACTTGGTTTTCAGCACCTTGCATACCAATGACGCCCCAAGCGCCATCACGCGTCTTACCGATATGGGAGTCGAACACTACCTGGTTTCATCCTCCCTGGTTGCCGTGCTTGCGCAACGGTTGGTGCGGGTGTTGTGTGATGCCTGCAAGAAGCCCTACTCGGCGGACGGCGACGAGTTGCGGAAACAAGGCTGGCAGGATGCGAGAGGGCCTTTGACGCTTTACCAAGCAGGAGGGTGCGCGCATTGCGGTCATACCGGCTTCCTCGGACGGGTGGGGATCTTTGAATTCATGGAGCTGCACGAAGGCATCCGGCGGGCGATCGTGGCCCGCGCTGACGCCACTACTCTGCGGGCGGCGGCGCGTGAGCGCGGCATGACCAGCCTGCGAGAGGACGGCTGGCTGAAGATTGCCTCGGGCCAGACAAGCGTGGAAGAGGTGTGGCGCGTTACGCAGGAAGTTTAGCAGAAGTCGTCAGTCATCAGTTGTCAGTCGTCCGTTGTCCGTGGTCCGTTGTTGGTAGCTTGTCAGGGTTCGAGTTTCGAATTTCGATTTTCGGTTTTCGAGTTTCAAACAGATGCCGGAGTTCTCGTACAGGGCAGTTAAAAACAGCGGCGAATTGGTCCAAGGGACGCTGGTGGCGGAGACCGAGCCGGATCTTCTGGCGCAACTTCACCGCATGGGATGTATGCCCATCCACGTGAGCGCGAAAGACGCCTCCATGGGCGCGCGTTGGTCACGCCTCACTGGCCGTGGCGCGTCTTCGGCGGACCGGCTGATTTTCGCCCGACAGCTTGCCACCCTGGTGCGGGCCGGCATTCCGCTCGACCGCAGCCTCTCCCTCTGCCGTGATTTGGCCGAAAAACCCGCCCTCCGCACCGTGATTGACAGCACCCTCAACCAATTGCGCAGCGGCCAGTCGCTGGCTCACAGCCTGGCGTCCAACCAGCGCTTTTTCCCCCCACTTTACGCCGCCATGGTGCGCGCCGGCGAAGCCAGCGGCACGCTTCCGGCGGTCCTGGACCGCCTGGTGGAGTTTGAGGAGTTCAGCGCGGAGCTGCGCGGCTACCTGATTTCAGCCCTCATCTATCCCATGGTTTTGCTCACGGTGGGAGGAGTGGCCATCGCTTTCCTACTCGGGTTTGTGGTGCCGCGCTTCGCGCAGATTTTTGAAGAAGCCGGGAAGGAATTGCCCTTGCCAACCCAGATCTTGATGGACGTTTCCCAGGCCTTTCGCGATTACGGCTGGCTGGCTGCCCTAATCATCATCGCGGCAGCGTTGCTCGTGGGACGCTGGGTGCGGACCGAGTCCGGCCGGCTGCGCTGGGACCAGTGGCGTCTGAAGGCGCCCCTGCTAGGAGACGTCAGCTTAAAGCTCGAAATCGCCCGCTTTGCCAAGACCATGGGAACATTGTTGACTCAGGCGGTCCCCATTATCTCGGCCCTGCGCCTTACCCGTGAGGTGCTGAGTAATCGCCACGTGGCCGCTGCGGTGGAGCCGCTTATTCAGGGTGTCAAGCGAGGGCAGGGGTTGGCCAGCCCGCTGGCCCAAACCGGTTTGTTTCCGGCGCTCGCCGTGCAACTAATGACTCTGGGAGAACAAACGGGAAAGATGGATTCCATGCTGCTCGAGCTGGCGGCGATTTACGACCGGGAGGTTCGGGTGGCTACCAAGCGCTTGGTTGCGCTCGTCGAGCCGGCCGTGATTCTGGCCATGGGCCTGGTTGTCGGAACGATTGTGATCTCCACTTTGCTGGCGATTGTCAGCATTAACGAGGTGCCCTTCTAATGAGTCGACTAAGAAAAGAGAGATGGCATTTTTCAGGACAGAAATCTACGCAGGGCTTCACTCTGATCGAATTGATCGTAGTGATTCTCATCCTGGGGCTGCTTGCCGGTTTGGTGGTCCCCCGCTTGTTCAAGCATGCCACGCAGGCCAAGATCACCGTGACGAAGGCGCAGATTGCCGCCTTCCAGACGGCGCTGGGGGCCTACAAACTGGATACGGGCACTTTTCCCACCACGGACCAGGGCTTGCAAGCCTTGCGGACTGCCCCCGCCGGGATCACGAATTGGAATGGTCCTTACTTGCCCAAAGAAATCCCCTTGGATCCCTGGAACCGTCCTTATATTTACAAATTTCCTGGGGATCACGGCGATGAACCGGACATCATCAGCTATGGTGCCGACGGGTTGCCGGGTGGTGAAGGAGAGAATGCGGATATCCTTAGCTGGAAATGAGGGCCGTCAGCCGCGGTCGCGGGAAGCCGGCGTGACGCTGCTCGAGTTGGTGATCGTTCTTGCTATTCTCGGTCTGGCAGTGTCGCTCGTCGCTCCGCGTTTTGGTAATTGGAGCGACGAATGGACGCTAAGAAGCGCGGCCGAGCGGGTTGCGCAAACCCTCCGCTACGCCCGGACACGCGCGCTTTTCGAGCAGAGCTATTACGTGGTGGAAATCGAGCCGGCAACGCATCTGGTCAGGCTTTTTAATCCCACCAGCGGCTTTCTGCGAGGGTATGCCCTACCCCGGGGCGTGACGATAGATGACGGTGAGAATCCTCCGCCGCCCGTCGTGCGGATTCTGTTTCCACCGTCCGGTGTGGTGGAGGAGAGGGAACTGTGGTTGAGTAACCGCCGCCGAAGCAGATACACGGTGCATATGAGTTTCTTGCTTGGAAATTCGGCCGTCGAGGCTGTTAAGCAGGGGGCACGATAAGTGCAGAGGGTCATCCAACGCCGGCGCGAACCACTCGAGCGCCGTCCTAGAGGCGCATGGCTATGCAGGGCTGTCCAAATTGGCAGCTCACGCCATTGCGCCCCTTCCCGGCGGACGAAGCAAGGTCGTCGCGAGCAAAGCGAGACCGGAATGAGCCTCCTGGAAGTGCTGATGGCCATTTCGCTCCTGGGAATCAGCTTCGTCACCATTTTCTCGGGTCTTTCCGCGGCGCTCCGCGCTACCGACCGTCTGGACCGTTTCGATCAGGGCAACGAATTTGCCACCCTGAAGCTCAACGAGCTTTTTTTGGATCCCTCGCTGGGGGCGGACCAACTGCGCTCCGGGGTTTCTCCCTCCGGTATCCGGTGGCAGGCGAGAACACAGTTGGTGGACGAGCGGCCACTGCCCCGGTCTGAAAAGCCAGCTCAACTGGTGCGAATCCTCCTGCAAGTTTCCTGGCGCACGCGCTCGGGCCAGCAGAGTCTGGATCTGGAGACGCTTAAGCTTTTTATCCCGGAGCCGCCTCCCAGTCCATGAATCGGGAGATGGGGCGATCCGGAGATCGGTTGATCGGGAGATCGGGTGAACGGATGAACGAAGGCTGCATCGCAATCTGGGGATTGGTTGATCCGAAGATCGAGCCTGCTGGTCTGGGAATCGGGCGAAGCAAACCGTTGTTCTCCCGATCTCCCGATCATCCGATCTCCCGAGCACCCGATCAAAGGGGATTCACGCTGTTCGAAGCGCTGCTCAGCATAACGCTGACGGGGTTTTTAATGATTGCTCTGCTGATTGGGCTGCGGGTGGCCAACCGGGCTTGGCGGACCGGAGAAGCGCGGCTGCGCCTGGTGCATGCGGCGGCGGAGCGCGATGCATTCGTCGATCAGCAGATCTCGTCCCTGGTTCCATATCGGATAACTTCAAGTGACCCGAATCTGCCGGGAACGTTTACGGTGCTGCAAGCTAGCGCAACCTGTCTGCGTTTCATCAGCACCTACAGCAGCGTTTATCGAAGCCGTACGGGGCTGGTGCTGGTCGAATACGGCATCGTCGAGGCATCGCCCGGAAACGTCCAGGTAGCGTTGCGCGAAACTCCGGTGGCAGACAATGACATCCTCTATCACAAGATCGTCCTAAGCGCCACCAACGACCCTGACACCGGGCTTCCCGTGATCAATTACCAGCCGTTTTCGCTAAAAGCGACAGACCTGCGGTTGATGACGGGTCTGACCAATGCTTGGTTTGCGTACTTGGATTTGCACCCCAAGAAAGGCACTGTCCCGTGGCGGACGGATTGGCATGGCAGCAATGGGAAGCCTTACCCGGACGCGATCCGGCTGCGCTGGGAACGTAGAAACCAGTCGGGGGAAGAAGTAATGCCCTTGCGGGCGAAGTTAGCTCCGCTATCGACACTGGGGCCAGCGCAGTGAAAGTGATCGGTTGATCGGGTGATCGGGAGAACGGGCGAATGAAAGCGGATTCGGGAGATCGGGTGATCGGGAGATCGGGTGAACGAGAGGTCAGGGAATCGATCGCGCGATCATCGGATCTCCCGATCACCCGATCTCCCGGTCAACCGGCCTTCCGATCACGCACTACTGGCGTGGCCTTGTTGGCGGTGATGTCCGCGGTCAGCGTGATGCTCATGGTGGCTCTAGCTTTTTCAGGCTCGGTCCAGATTGAGACTCGATCGGCCATCTATCGCAAGGAGGCCACTCAGGCCTATGCCCTGGCGCAGGGCGGGGTTCAGGCCGCCATTTTGCAGATCGCGTACCCGCCCGCAGAGGACCAGAAAGACAAGCCCCGTCTTTGGGGAAAAGGGCAGCGCTTGATGCGGGTGCCTTACGCCCAGGGCGCGGCGCTGGTGGAGATTGTAAATGAAACTGGCAAGCTCGGCCTGAACGTCGCCGGGCGGAAACAACTGGCGCGCTTGTTTGAAGCGCGAGGCCTGGAAACGGGGCAGGCGGAGCATTTGGCGAGAGCCATCGACCACTGGCGCAGCCCGCCGGGGTCCGATGACGAGGAGTTCCAGGCCTTGGACCGCTATTACCGCGACGCCGGGTATCAGCCCGCTCACGCTAACTTCACTTCCGTGGAAGAAGTGCTGCGCGTTCGCGGTATGAGCCGGGACATCTTTTACGGGACGGCAGAGTTCAGCCGGCAAAATGGAATTCAGTACCTCTATGGCGTGGGCCAAGACTTGACAGTTCATTCGCAATCCCCCCAAGTCAATGTGAACTATGCCTCCCAGGCGGTCTTACTTAGCGTGACGGGCGTCACGGACAACCTTGCCGGGCGCATTGTGGAGGAGCGACGCCGTAGGCCATTCGAGTCGCTGGATGATATTGCGAAACGTTTGAGTCTATCCGTTCCCGACGAGGCGGTACCGTTCCTGAGATTCGACGACGGCAGGATTTACACCATCGTCTCGGTGGGCACGGTCAATGGCTCGCGAGTTCACCGGACGGTCAAAGCCGTCGTCCAGGCGGAGCCGGAGGGCACGGCTTTGCATCGCATCATTGCCTGGTACGATGACGTTACGGAATAACGGAAGGAGTCGGAAGTCTGAATGGGATTGTGGATTCGCGCCTAGGCGGGAATGACCGTAGGGCTATTTTCGAATTTCGAGTTTCGAGCTTCGGAGTTCGATTCCCGATTCTGACTCCTGATTCCTACTTAGAGAGATTCGCGCATGTTTACCAAACCCCTCATAGGCGTTGATTGTAGCGGCGGGGCGCACCATCTCGCCGCCCTCGGCCACCGATTTCGGCGCCTTACGCCGCTTGACGAATTACATCTCCCGCAGCCGCCGGATGAGGATGCCCCCTCCAAGGTGGCTGCCTTTCTCGACCGCCATCGCCTCCGCGAAGCCCGTGTCATCGCTTGCTTGCCGCGCGAAGCGGTCCTAGTCCGTTTCCTGAACCTGCCGGCGGAAGCGGAGCCGCAGTTAGCCAAAGTTGTAGGCTACCAGCTGGGCTCGCTTCATCCCTATAAGGACGATCAGGTGTATTGGGATTGCGCGGTGGTGGACCGCGATGCGAAGACGAAGCAGATCAGCGTCATGGTGGTGCTGGCTGAGAAGTCGCAGGTGAACCGCGCGAAGCAGGCTTTGCAAGAGCTGGGCCTGCGCCTGAACGGGTTGACGCTGGGAGCTGCGGCCCTGGCTGCATTGCTGAAGCCCCTGTTGCCGCCCGCGGCGTTGGTCGCGTGTGGCCGAAGCTCGGGCGTGGAGCTGCTTTCCTTCCAGCAGGGTAACCTTTGCGCCACTCAGGAGATTCCTCTTGAACCGAGCGCCAGCGTGCAAGAGCGGTTCGAGCGGGAGTGGCATCGCGCCCTCGCGGCTCTACCCGTGTCCGACCCTGCCGCGCTTCCCTGGTTCGTCTGCGGGTCAATACCGCCCGCTTTTTCCGCCTTTCTCGAGGGGGCGTCACCCTTGCCAGCTCCAAAAATGAATCTGAGCAAGCGCCGCGGGCCGGTGGACTTCGAGTGGCCTGCCCTGGCTGCGGCCTATGCGGGCTTGACCCGCCGCGCCTCGCTCTCCATCAACCTCCTTCCTCCAGAAGAGCGTTGGGAACCGCGCACCGGAGCGCGCCTGCCGATTTACGCCTTGAGCGCCACCGCGGCGCTTCTGGCGCTCACCTTGGCGTCTCACGCCTGGATCGAAAGAGCGCTGTATAACCGCGCCCTGGACCGCGCCCTCCGTGGCCTGCAATCCCATGCTCAACAGCTTCGCCGCCAGAATCAGGAAACCACCACCCTGGAGGCCCGTGCAGCGCTGCTCGAGAACCTTCGGGTCGCCAATTGGCACAGGCTGGACATGATACAGGAACTGACGAAGCTGCTGCCGGACGGCACCTGGCTCCAGGAATTGCACATGAGCGAAGATACGGTGGAAATCAACGGCTATTCCAATCACGCAGCGGAGCTGGTTCCGCCCCTGGAGAATTCACCTTTCTTTACCCAGGTGGAATTCACCGCTCCGATCACGCGGGATAACCAGAACAGAGAGGTTTTCCGAATCCGCATGCGGCTGAAGGAGGCGCGGAAGGATTGATGATTGCCGATTGTCGATTTTCGATTTGCCGACCAGCCACGTCGCCCCCACGAAGACGGGGCTCGAAACCGCCGGCGTGGGTTCCCGCCTCCGCGGGAATGACGCGTCCGTCGAAGAGGAAAGCCATCGACAATCGTCCATCGATAATCTTCAATCGTCGCACGGACTCCAATGATTGAAATGTTTGAAAAGCTTAGTCGTCGAGATCGAATTGCTCTGGGCGTTGGGGTAGGTGGCGTGGCCTTGTTCCTCCTTTTGAACTATGGCGTGTTTCCCTTGTTCGAGCGATTGAGCGCCAGCCCGGAGGAGGTCCAGCAGAAGGAAGTTGAACTGCGTCGTGACAAGCGATTGTTGTCTGATGAGGAGCTTGAGAATTCCTCTCTCTCAGCTGCCCGGGCGCGCTTGGGAGGGCTCGAAGCGGGACTCCTGGAGAGCTCCACGCCCTCGCTGGCCGGCGCGGAGTGGCAGCGGCTAGTGGGCGAGTTGGCGGAGAGCAAGGGCATCGACCTTGGCAGCAGCGAGTTTCTTCGAACCCAGGAGCTCGGCTCAGGGTATTCCCTCGTGACGGGTCGAATGCAGTTCCGCTGCCGTTTGGACCAGCTCGTCGATTTTCAAGTGGCTTTGGCTGGCTTTCCCAGGCTCTTGTCCGTTACGGGCCTCTCAGTTTACGCCCTGCCGGGGGACCCGCAAGGACGATTGAACGTGCAGTTGACTATCGGGGCGGCCGCCCGAACCATGAAGCAGGCAAAGGACGAGGCCGCCGCGGCGCACTGATCGAAGATCGAAATTCGAAAATCCAAAATTGCCCCCGGTAGTTTTACGGGTTTCCGAATTTCGAGTCTCGATTTTCGGTTTTTCCGCTTTCCGCTTGCGCGGGGAGGAACTCATGCTGGGCAGACGTCGGGAACAGATTTTCATTATTGGCGGACTCATCGGCCTGAACGTCCTTTTGGGCTGGTTGTTGGGACGACTCTGGAAGGACTATCGCAGCCGCACGGAGTGGCTCTCCGCCAGTGTGGCGGCACAGCGCCCGCCCACACCTGCGGCCGGCTCTAATCAGACCGCGCAGCCACAGAGCTTTGTGGAGATCGTTGACCGAAATGTTTTCAGCCCCCTGCGCGGCCGCCAACCTGCGCAGCCCCAAGAAGAGGCCAAAGCGCCGAAGCTGCCTCTCTTGTTCGGGACCATGAACCTCGGAGAAGGCAGATTTGCCTTGATGTCCCCTGGCGACCAGTCTCCGCCGGTCTCCAAACGCGTCCTACCGGGGGGGGAAATCGGCGGCTACAAGCTGGTTTCTATCGGCACCTCGAATGTAGTGCTCGAATGGCAGGAAAAGAAGATCACCTTGGAGATTTCAGAACCTGCCAGCCGTGGCCCTGGAAACGTCGAGAGAACGGCCAACGTACATCCCAGCGCGGGAACAACAGCGGCAAGCACTCCTAACCCGGTGATCACCGTAGGTTCTGTTTCTGGTGGTGCAACGCCCGCGAGTGCCGTCAACCTGAGGCCGTCCGGCCCCCCCCCGGACGTTCCCGTAGGCACCATTATCGGAGGGAAGCGGAAGGTCTTGCAGCCGACTCCATTTGGCATGGTACCGCAGTGGGTGGACGTGAGCCCGTCCGGCACGCAGCCGGCGCAGCAAACCGGCGCGCCTAATAAATGAGGATTCAGGTCGCGGGACGTGACGGCTGCAAAGAGGGTCAACGAATGAGCCGGAAGCGAGCCAGGATTAAGGGTTCAGCGAAGGCTCGTCTTGAATCCTGAAACCTGAAACCTCGAGCCTGGACAAGGAGGAACAGATTGCGTTTACTTTCTCGCCCCTTTTACCGTCGTTTGCGGACACGGTGGATGACCCGTGTTATTGAATGCCTGAGTGCGTCAGCCCTCCAGGGTGGGGTGTTGTGGCTCACGGGTTGTTTTTCCGTCCTCGTCCTCGTCTTCGCAACTACCCTAACCCTCAGTGAGGCTCCACCCGTCGCTCAGCAAACTCCGCCGTCCGCGCCGGAAGCAACGCAATCGCGCCAAGGCGGGAATGCGCCTCAAGTGACACAACAAGCCAAGCCGGCTGCGCCCCAAACTCCGCCGGCCCAGTCGCCGACGCCCCAAGCGCCCCAAACCCAGCTGCCTGCCCCCCAAGCGTCGCAGTCCCGCGAACGCGAGACCCCCTCAGGGCAAGCCGCGCAGCCTGGGCGGTCGCCACAACCCTCGCCGGTCGGCCCGCCGGCCGCAGCCCCACCGCAAACTCCTCCCGGCGGCCAGACTGCCCCGGTCGGCCAGACTCCACCCAACGCGCCTCCTGCCGTCACAGGTGGGCCGGGGGTGGGATTCCGTTTAGAGAATGCTGACCTTCTCCAGTTCATCAATCTTGTTGCTGGCGAGTTGAAGCTGAACTACGTCGTGGATCCCGGAGTGAAAGGAGCGGTGACCATTTCCACCTCGGGCGAGCTGAAGCCGTCCGACCTCTTCCCCATTCTCGAAACTGTGCTGAAAATGAATGGTGCCACAGCCGTTAAGATCGGGAATTTCTATCGCATCGTTCCTCTGGGTTCGGCCGCCAGGAATCCCCTGGCTGTCTTGGGCGAGACGGACCGAGAAGCAGTCCCCGCCGACGATCGTATGGTCATGCAAATCGTCCCGCTGAAGTTCGTGTTCGTTGCAGATATGGTCAAGCTTCTCACGCCGTTTCTTTCGGAGGGGGGCGCGGTGGCCGAGCTCGACGCCGCCAACACCATGGTTCTGGTGGATGATAGTTTGAACGTCAAACGGCTCATGGACATCGTCCAGCAGTTTGACAATGCGGGTTTCGCTGCGCAACGCGTGCGGCTGTTGCCCGTGCGTAACAATGTAGCCTCCGCTCTAGTTCCGGAACTCGAGGCGATTTTCGCCACCTATGCGCTGTCCGACAAGCAGACGCCCCTGCGCTTTCTGCCCCTCGATCGCATCAATGGCATTCTGGTCGCCGCCGCCGATCCCGCCGCCTTCGAGGAAGTCGAGAAGTGGATCGAGAAACTCGATCAGCCCGCCACGCCCAACGGAATTCAGACTTTCGTTTATAAAGTTCAATACTCCGAAGCCGATCGCCTGGTTGGACTGCTGAACGCCCTTCGGGGAGTGGGTGGAGTAGTTGGAGCCGAGACAGGCGTTTCGGGTCGCGGCAGGGCAGGGGGGCGGGGCGGGACAGGGCTGGCATCATTTCAGGAAGGAGCTCTCCAGACGGGCGCGAGTCAGAATCCGCCGAGCGTAGGCTTTTTCGGCCCCACGGGTGGCCAGGAAACCGGCACGGCCCCCCAATCGAATTTGCGCATCATAACCGATCCGGCGAGCAATTCAATTGTTGTGCAGGGCACCGCGCAAGAGTATGCGGATATCGCCAGGACCCTCGACAAGCTCGACGTGGTGCCCCGCCAGGTTATGATCGAGGCCCGTGTGTACGAAGTGGACATTACCGGCGACCTCTCGTTTGGCCTCACGTACGCGCTCGAGAAGCGCGGTACCGAGACGGGCTTCCAAGGTGACTACGGCGTCACGACCGCGAGTACCTTGACAGCTTCCGCGGGCCTCGTGATCAGCCAGGCCCGCCAATTGATGGCTTTTCTTACTGCCAGCGAAAACCGCTCGCGGGTGAAAACTCTCTCAGCCCCTACCGTGCTCACCACCGACAGCACCGAGGCGCGAATCCAGGTGGGCGAATCAGTGCCCACGCTCACCTCCCAGGGTCTCGCTGCGGGTGGACAGATCGGTGGCAACAGCCTGTACACCAGCACCGTCAACAATGTGGAGACGGGGATTATTCTCTCGGTGACGCCGCGCATCACCAGCACGGGTCTGGTTTCCCTCCTTATCAACCAGGAAATCAGCAATGAGGTGCCACCCGCAGCGGGTACCGGCATCCAATCCCCCAGCTTTACCAAGCGTACGGTGTCCACCCATGCTGTGGCCCAGGACGGCCAGACCATTGCCCTGGGCGGGTTGATCTCCTACTCCTACAATAAAACTACGAACCGCATCCCGCTGCTCGGTAACATTCCGTGGCTCGGCGCGTTTTTTGGAAGCACTTCCTACAACACCCAGGAAACGGAATTGATTGTGCTCCTGACCCCGCGCATCATCAGTACTCTTCCCGGCGCCGGCGCGGCCACGCGCGAGCTTGAGGACAAGTTGAAGGATTTGCGCCGCGAATTCAAGAAGGACTCGATGCTGAAACCGTAAGGTCAGGATTCAGGGGTCTGGATTCGGGATTCAGGGATCGGTAACAGTAGATTCAGAATTCATTCTTCTCGCAACAGTTCACTTGCGCGAAAGCTGGAAGCCGCTCCTTCCCCGACTGGCGCGGATCCCCGCCTCCGCAGGGGGACTGGAGTTTCTACATTTCGGATCGACAGACCGCCCTCTCCCCAAGGGAGTCTGTGTGATAACCCTGGTTTGCGCGTTATTCCGAGGAGCCGCAGGCCACGAGGAATCTTGCACTGCCTTGAAAATACTCAGAGCGAGATTCCTCGCTCCGCTCGGAATGACAGTGTAGGCAGGGCTATCACACAGACTCCAAGGGAGAGGGGAAGCTCCAGACTCACCGCTTGCGCGGGGATGACGTAGGTGCAAACTTCATCTCCAGGGGGTGCTGAAGATCCATGCCCATTCGGAATGGCAGCCTGGGAGGGCTTTTCGGCAGCCTGCTTGCCCGCTGGCGAACTTCCCCCAACGAGATGAATACACTGGAAAATACTCAAAAAAAATTCTTGACAGCCCATTCCGTTGATGCTAACGTCGTCCACATTATTTAAGGTTTTGTTGTGTCATCTGATAGGCAGTGGAGTGGCGACGCCGGAGCGATGCGGAAGCGTGAAAATGGCTCAAGAGGAAGCGGGCAGCAAGACGTACTAGTACGCCCCCCCGCTGATATTGCAGCGAAGAAAGGTGTTGACACGAGAACGGGCTTAATGCTACGGTCTTTGCAGTCCTAAAGTTCAACCCGGCTTTTTCAGCCAATCGGGTCAGGCCCACATAGCGCGCTTGGCCCAAAAAGGAGAGGGAAAGATGACGAAGAGAAACTTGCTGTTAGTAGGTTTGCTTTTAGTTTTTGGACTGGGCGTAATGGCGCCGGCTGCTTTGGCCCAGGCGCCCACCGAAGGCAACGGGACGATAATCAACGTCGCCCCGTCGTTGTATACGCTCCGACCCAATAGCACTGGTGACGCGGATGGGGCAGTCTTCATGAATTTTAGCTCCGGTTACGGCACCATCGCTGGCGGGGAAGTCTTTACCATCAGGTATAGTCAGCCGATCGTCGGCGCTTCTAGCATCGCTGGTCTTAGCGCGGCTGTGGCTGCGGCCGACTTTTGCGACGACACTAATGCCGCCGGCATAGCGGGCAAGTTTTGCTCCGCTATGACCATTACCGCGTCAGGGGACAATTTGATTCTGACGAACGGGGTCAACCCCATTAGCACGTGGACAGGTGGTTACATCACGATCTGGGGTACTCGCGCTGCCACTTCAGGGCTTCTCGCTGGAACCTATATTACTGCTACTGTTGCTGCGGCGTTGAACGAGAGCTATCCGATATCCTTTAGTTCACAAGGCACCACTGTCTCAAACCCTGTCAATGTTGGGGAAGTCGCTAACACCACCATCGGGGGTAGCGTCTATGCGACATCACCCCAACCTGGCACGCTCCTGAGCTGCCTCGGAGGAGGGGGTTCATACGTGTACTTCGACATTGATATTGCGGAACAATGGTCCGGCGCCTGGACGTCCTTGTCAGACGAGTTATCGCTTGCCCCGTTTGCACCAACTTCCAGCGCCCTGGTAACCAACGGATCAATCATCTCGATAACAGTAAATGGGATTCCCGATGGGGCCGAGGTGATTCCGGAGGCAATAGACACGGTTACCGGTCATCAGGTGTGGGGCGCTTTGCCAGCGGCGTACACGGGCGCCATGGCAAACGATAGCCATACGTTCGAGTTCACGTTGACTTCCACTATTCGACAAGAGGTCGAGGAATCGGAATTCTGGTTCGAAGTGGTCACAACCGGCGCCGTGCCGGGAAACACCCCGAGCATGACGGCCATCGTGGACCTGAACCCTCTGGCTCCTACTACTACCAAATACCCCGCATTCGTGTACCCCTCTGGAACCCTGACCGCAGAGCCGAATTCCCCGCTCACAGCGGTGGCCTTCGTTGGTTGCCAGACGGACCTTCTGTGGCCCTACGTAACCAACTATAACGGCGGATCGGCCGGGGGCCCATTGGGTAACTGGGATACAGCCATCGAGGTAGCGAATACCACTTCCGATCCGTTCACGCAGGCTTTGGGCGGCGCCATTCCGCAGGATGGTTCCTGCACCTTCTATGTGTACCATGCGGGGACTGCGGCGGCAGCGAGGGCCACGCCGACAACCGCCACCCCCATCACATTCACGACACCCGTAGTACTGTCGGGCGGGGACTATGCCTTTATGCTCAGCACGACAGCAGCGGCTGGCACCGTGGGTGGTTATGCGATCGCCGTTTGTAACTTCCAAAATGCTGTCGGCTATGCTGGAATCGTTGATAACGCCAACGGCATGGGGACGTGGGACGCCTATGCGAACTATTTGGCCTACGTGGTTCCGAACCCGTACCTTGAGCCCCGTTTCGAGGACGGTATAATCGGTGAGTTCGCAATTACGCCGTGGTCCTATTTTGATTGCTACGACTGCGGCGTCAAGGGGGCGGGGGCGTCAAGCCACAATGCGCGTCTACCACGCAATATGCATGTTGTTGCACCAGGCACGAAATAGAATCAGGAAGGGCACAAAGAGGCAACTCCGCTTGGGCGGAGTTGCTCGTGCCAAGCAAGCTGAGTAACAGCAAGGGTGTCTTCTAACCTCACGGGACGCGAAGAGGCGGCTCCGGGCGACTGGGTGCCGCCTTTTCCCCGAGAGGGGTATTCACGCACTGAGAGCCCGGCGAGAGACCCTCGTTAACATTGTTACCCCGAGTGGAAATGGGCCTGCAGCCTACCTAACTCAGGGCACGTCACGCCCGCGCAAGCGGGGTCCACTGGTTCAGCCCGCCAGCATGCCGCCAGACAACGCCCGCCCCTGTGCAAAGGGGGATCTACGTCACGAAGAAGCGCCGGATTCCCTTTCCCCTGCCTGCGCGGAGGACGAGTTTCGCGGAAATTACGGGACTTTCGACAGAGTTATCGCAGCATCCTGCTAAGGCACGTGCTAGAATGGACTTTCATGTTGCAAGGGAAAACGGATAAAGGACTAGCTAGCGATCGCATTCGTCGCGCCGCGTTGTTTGCCGCAATCGGCCTACTTGCCGCAGGTGCCCTGCTGCGGGCGGCGCCGTCGAACGAGCAGGACCTGCGGGCGCGTGTTGATCGGCTCTACAGCGCCCTTCAGCGAAGCGACTGGCCGCAAGCGGAAAAGTACCTCACCAAAGACTCCAAACCAATCTTCCGTAACCAAGCTAAAAAGGCTGTCCCGGGATACCAAATCGAATCGGTCAAGGTGGAAGCGAACGGAGAGAGCGCCGAGGTAGTGGTGGGCACCCCAGCCCCTGTCGGAATGAGGCCCGGCCGGCCAGTCTTCATCCCCCAAACGACGCACTGGCGGCGAGTCAAGGGTCATTGGTATTTGGAGCTTCCGCAGCCGGGGGCCGGCGGGTTGCCCTCCAACCAGTTGGCTCAAGAGCGAGCGTCTGCACCCCCTCTGTCCCTCCATCCTAAGGATCTCAAGTTCCAGTCGACGTGGCTAAGCGTAGGCTACGTTCATAAGGGAGAGGTGAAGGTGGCGCGGTTCACTTTCACCAACGTCAGCCAGCGCGTAGTAACACTGGCCAACGTGCAGACGGACTGCCCCTGCCTGCGGATGAAGAGCCAGCAGAAAGAGTTCAAGCCGGGTGAGGCTGGTGTGCTCGAGTTCGAACTGGACCCGTCCAGCTTTAGCTTCGACTCCAGGACGGCATTAACTTTGACGGCAAGTCTCGAAACTGAGCCGGAGCACGCCCGGACTCAACTGACCGTCGCTGCCGTTCTGATGCCAGGCTCTGACCAGCCATCGGCCCCCAAGCCCTAAGCGCGTGAGGGAACTGCATTGTGGCGGCGCTCTATGACCGCCGTGTTTAAAGACCAATGATTTCGGCGCTCGTAGAACGCCGCTACAACAACAAGCAGTCAACTTCCCACCGCACTCCCGGTTGTGAGGGGATCTTGAGAGGACTATCAAGGCTAGTATCACTGCTCATTTTGCAGATTGCGCTGCTCGCCTGGCCGCAACGCGCCGGCTCCGCGCCACAAGCCGCCTCTCCCCCGAAGGCTCAATCCGTATCCGGCGAGCGTGTGGTGCTCTCAATCGGCGACCAAAAAATGACCGCCGCCGATGTCGAGAAAATCATCCAGGCGCTGCCTCCCAACTTCAGGTCCTTCTATAGCGGTCAGGGAAAGCGCCTTCTGGCGGCGTACATTGTTCGCATGAAGGTCCTGTCGACTGAGGCAATCAAGCAAAAAGTCGACCAGCAGCCCGAGGTGGCGCGTGAAATCGAGATCGCCCGCGAGAGTATCCTTGCCGATGCTGCCCAGAAACACATCGAGGAGGGCATTACGGTCAGCGACCAGGAACTTCGGGAACTCTACCAGAAGGATAAAGCGCAGTCACAAGAGGTTCGCGTTGCCCACATTGTGATCCAAACGGAGAATGCCCCGTTGAAATCCGGTGACCCGTCCCGCCCCGGCCTGCCTGACTCGGAGGCGCGCAAGAAGCTCGAGGACATCCGGAAGCAAATCCTGGCTGGTGCTGATTTTGCGCAGATGGCAAAGCAGTACTCGGATGACACCGCTACCGCCGCTAACGGTGGGGACATGGGTTTCATTCGCCCTGACAAAATTGTTCCCCCAATCATGAATGCGGCGTACGCGCTTGAGCCGGGCCAGGTGAGTGATATCCTGGCAACCCCTTCCGGATTTGAGATCATCAAGGTCGAAGAAAAGCGCACTAAGTCGTTCGAGGAAGTTAAGCCCGCCCTGGAATCGAGGATTCGCCAATCGAAAGCCAACGAAATTATTCGCCATCTCATGCAGGAATCGGGCGCGTTCATTGACCCGGAGTTCTTTGGCCCCGGCCACGCGCCAGAACAGAACCCTCCCTCCTCGCCGCCCAGCCATTAGCTCGCCACCGCTGTGGATTCCCACCTTCGGATGTGGGATATACTGAAAAGGTCATTGGTTTAATTTGGACCCCCAGTGACAAAGAGTTCGGTTTCGCAAAAAACCATGAGATAATAGGGGCGGTCATTTCCCTTCGATTTAGCGAACCCGGGCTGGTAAGATTAGCCCAAGAAATGAAGCAAGGTTGCTAGGACAAACTCAAGAGAGGAGACCCTATGCGAACATGGCGTCAAGTGCTGTTAATCTTTGTTTCGTCCCTTGCGGTTCTACTGCTGGGGGGCGCGCCTCTGCTGGCAAAATGCGCTCACCTCAAGTTACAAGTAAGCCCCAAGCAGGCGTACGTTTTTGTTGATGGTATACCGCTCGGACCGGGAAGCGGCGTCATCTGGGCCGACCCAGGCGAACATACGCTGGCTGTTTACAACTATGGTTACAAGCCCTATACCACGAAGTTCACGGCGGAGGGCGGAAAAAGCACGAATCTGTCGGTAGCGCTGGAGGCCATTCCCGGCAATGTGCCTGGCCCTTGGGGGCGGATCGAGCTTAAGGGCCCGACGGGAGGCGCCGTGCTCTTGAACGGGACGACCCCGGACTTCTTTGTCGGCAACGTGGGTGAGTCCAGCGGCGGGAAGCGGCGCTTGGTAGTGCCTCCCGGAGATTATCAGCTCACGGTTCTTGGCTGTTGCTCGGGGACACTCTATTCCGGGCCGATTACCGTTGGCACAGACCAGCGAACCATTATCCCCCTTGCCAACGCAGGAGGGAAAACGACCGGTGACTGGCCGGAGGGTAAATCTCTGGGCGCCCTGCCACGCTTCCAGGCATCCGGCGCCAGCGTCACCGTGGCGGTGGCCAAACCGGCGGCGCAGCTATCGGCCGCCTCAGCCCAGATTGAATGCGGCGCCTCGACGCAACTGGCGTGGTCCACGAGCGATGCCCCACGCGTCGAACTCGGTGGAGTCGGCGCGGTGGCCGCCTCCGGCCAGCAGGCAGTCCAACCCAGCCAGACCACCGACTACAAGTTGACCGCCACCGGACCGGGCGGCGTGACGACTGCCGACGCCACGGTGAACGTGGCGTCGAACATCCAGAGTACGCTGAGCGTCGAGCCGGCGGAGGTTCGCTACCACAAAGTCGGTGACCGAGTCGAGGAGCAAGGGAGCGCGACGCTCACTTGGTCCGCGCCGCTGGCGAGCACCGCTTCGCTGGATCCGTTCGGCACGGTGTCGACCAGCGGTAGCCGCACCGTTCAACCTACGCCCAGCAAAACCGAGGTGGGACCTGTGGACGAAACGATTACTTACACGCTCCACAGTTCCAATGCCTGCGGCGGGTCGGACACTAAAACTGCCAGCGCGCACCTTGTAGGCTCCATTGATTTAGCGCGGGCGGTAGTGAGCGAAGCTACCCTGGTGAGCAAGCTAACACTAACCAGCATCTACTTCCCCTACGACTTGCCCACCACGGCGAATCCGCAGGGTGGTTTGGCCCCCAGTCAGGAGAAACGCGCTCTTGACATCGCTGACACTTTCAAGCAGTATCTGCAAATCCATCCGGATGCGCACCTCACTCTGACTGCGTACTGCGACCATCGCGGCAGCATCGCGTACAACAAGAAGCTCGCCGAGCGCCGAGCCGACTCTGTAATGGGCCACATGGTCGCGACCAACATACCTGCCGCGAACATTCAAACAGTGGCCATCGGGAAGGAACAGAGGCTCACGGATAAACAAGTTCTGGAGTTGTTGGACCAGAATCCGAATGTCACTCCGGAAGAACGGCAGCGCGTCCGCCGCAACCTCGTCACTTTCCGAATGGCCAACAACCGCCGCGTGGACGTTACCTTAAGTACGACAGGGCAGACCTCTCTTCGCTATTTCCCCTATAACTCTGATGACTTGAAAGTGCTGTTGGGAGAACCGAAACGCACTCCGAAAAAGTAAAGTCGCGATCCTTCGCGTGGGACCGCCTCGGGCGGCCCCACGCGAGTACGACCCCTCATGTAGGTTTGCCTTACTAAGGGAAAAAACGAAGTAGATACACCTGCCTTGCCCAACCTCCAGCTCCTACTGCGCGGACAAGGGAGAGTGCGCGCGGCAAGGAGCCACGCCGCGCGCCCTATCTGACGGCTATTTCTTCTCTCCGGCTTTCGCTTCCTTGGGCGCCGCCGTGCCGCGATGAGCCTCTCTCAGAAGCTCCTTCAGGTCTTCCGCCGTGTAGGGATAGTAGTCCGTCGACCTCTTGCCCGTGGTGCTGAGAACAATATCCACCCGGCGATTGTTTGCCAACACGAAGATAGGTAGACGGCGGCGAACCTTGCTGCGCTCCTGATCCGTCAAGTTGGGGATTTGATCGAGCAACTGCTTCACGGTGGCAGCATCCATTTGTTCGCTCTTTCCGAAAGCCTTCGTCTCGAGGTTGGCGGCGGTCACCCCCTGTCCGACAAGCAAGCTCCGGACGCGGTCGGCGCGGCGTTGGGAAAGTGCCATGTTGTATGCAACCGACCCGCGCCTATCCGCGCGGCCCTCCAGAATGAGGTGGGCATCCGGGCTGAACTGGATGTATTGTTTGAAGTTGCCCGCGAGCTGCTCGAGTTCCTGCTGCTGGCTCGTAACCAGCCCGCCCTCAGGTCTTCGTTTGGTGGGAAGGTCGGTGGGAAAGTAAACGCCGTTGCCCGGTAGCTTGACCGCCAGAATTTCCGCCTGCGCTTCTCGCCCGCTCTCGATTGACCCCACAAGGTGTACGCTGGCGATTTTAGTGTCTGATCCACCGCAGGCATTGGAACTGTGGAGCGTATAGTTAAAGGTTTCGTCCACAGGTCCCACCTCGGTTTTGCTGGGCGTAGGTTGAACGGTGCGGCTACCGCTGGTCGACACCGTGCCGAACGGATCCAGCGAAGCGGTGCTCGCCAGCGGCGCGGACCAAGTGAGCGTCGCGCTCCCTTGCTCCTCGACTCGGTCACCGACTTTGTGGTAGCGAACCTCCGCCGGCTCGACGCTCAGCGTACTCTGGATGTTCGACGCCACGTTCACCGTGGCGTCGGCAGTCGTCACGCCGCCCGGTCCGGTGGCGGTCAACTTGTAGTCGGTGGTCTGGCTGGGTTGGACTGCCTGCTGGCCGGAGGCGGCCACCGCGCCGACTCCACCGAGTTCGACGCGTGGGGCATCGCTCGTGGACCACGCCAGTTGCGTCGAGGCGCCGCATTCAATCTGGGCTGAGGCGGCCGATAGTTGCGCCGCCGGTTTGGCCACCGCCACGGTGACGCTGGCGCCTGACGCCTGGAAGCGCGGCAGGGCGCCCAGAGACTTACCCTCTGGCCAGTCGCCGGTCGTTTTCCCTCCTGCGTTGGCAAGGGGGATAATGGTTCGCTGGTCTGTGCCAACGGTAATCGGCCCGGAATAGAGTGTCCCCGAGCAACAGCCAAGAACCGTGAGCTGGTAATCTCCGGGAGGCACTACCAAGCGCTGCTTCCCACCGCTGGACTCACCCACGTTGCCGACAAAGAAGTCCGGGGTCGTCCCGTTCAAGAGCACGGCGCCTCCCGTCGGGCCCTTAAGCTCGATCCGCCCCCAAGGGCCTGGCACATTGCCGGGAATGACCTCCAGCGCTACCGACAGACTTGTGGTTTTTCCGCCCTCCGCCGTGAACTTCGAGGTATAGGGCTTGTAACCATAGTTGTAAACAGCCAGCGTATGTTCCCCGGGGTCGGCCCAGATGACGCCGCTTCCCGGTCCGAGCGGCATCCCATCAACAAAAACGTACGCTTGCTTGGGGGTTACTTGTAATTTAAGATGTGCACATTTCGCCAGGAGAGGTGTGGCTCCCAGCAGTAGAACCGCAAGAAACAAAACGACGACTGATAGTACTTGACGCAATGTTCGCATTGGATTTCCTCTCTTGAGTTTGTCCTACCGACCCGGCTCTATCTCTCACGTTAGTCTTACCCACCCGGTTTCACTCAATCGAAGGGGATTTAACGCACGCATTATCTCACTTTTTCTTCCTGTAAATCAAAATTTTCCGCGCTATTTTCTCCGCTAGTGTATCACCGATCCCGCGTCTGCGGAATCGCCAAGTGGCGGCATGCTCGGCACGCAGGGCGAACCTCCGCCGTGGCGCGGGCATCCTGACCGCGCTGCGCTGAGCGGCTCCGCCGCCCTGCCTTGCGGAGAGGCTCACTTCTCCCCACTTTGCGGGCTCAGCTTTCGCTCCCCCGCGAGAGCGCTTTTGGCGCCTCATATGCGGAAAGCCTTCGAGGGTGTGAAAAAATCAAAGCAGCTCTCGCAAAGGCGCAAAGGGACTCAAAGCGAGAGGTGCTTCTTTTCATCGCGGCCTTCGCGTGCTTTGCGCCTTTGCGTGAAACCGGTCTTTTCTCACCCGCGGGCAACCACAAGGATTGCCCCTACGACGCGGCGGACGCGAAGGCGTGCGCGATGATTCTCTGCGCCTCCTCCTGAATTCTCCGCAGGTGATCTTCGCCGAGAAAACTCTCCCCATAGAGTTTGTAGACTTCCTCTGTGCCCGAGGGGCGCGCCGCAAACCATCCGTGGGCCGTCACCACCTTGAGGCCGCCGATTGGCATTCCATTACCAGGCGCCGTGGTGAGCATGGCCTCGATTTTCTCTCCCGCCAAATCGTTGACATTCACCTCTTGAGGCGTCAAACGTTCCAGAACAGCTTTCTGCTCTGCGCTGGCCGGGGCGTCGATGCGCTCGTACACCGATTCGCCAAATTGCCGTGTCAGGTCACGGTAGAGCTCTCCCGGGTCGTGGCCGGTGCGCGCCGTCATCTCTGCGGCGAGAAGCCCAGGGATGATCCCGTCCTTGTCGGTCGTCCAGACGGCGCCGTGGCGGCGAAGGAAAGAAGCGCCGGCGCTTTCCTCGCCCGCGAACCCCAGCGACCCTTCCAGTAATCCCTCCACAAACCACTTGAAACCTACGGGCACTTCCATCAGCCGCCGTCCCAGGCTTGCCGCGACACGGTCAATGAGGCTACTGCTCACGACAGTCTTTCCCACTCCAGCTTCGGAGCGCCAACCGTCGCGATGGCGAAACAGGTAAGAAATCGCCACCGCCAGATAGTGGTTGGGATTCATCAATCCTGCGCTTCGCGTCACAATACCGTGGCGGTCATGGTCGGTATCGCAGGCGAAGGCCACGTCAAACCGGTCTTTCAACGCAATCAAGCCCGCCATGGCGTCCGGGGAAGAACAGTCCATGCGGATTTTGCCGTCCCAGTCGAGGGTCATGAAACGGAAAGTGGGATCAACGGAAGCGTTCAACACCGAGAGTGCGAAGCCGTAACGCTCCGCGATGCGTCCCCAGTAGGCTACGCCGGCGCCGCCCAGGGGGTCCGCCCCCAGCGCCAGCTTGGCGGCGCGAATCGCCTCCATGTCCACTACCTCGCCAAGATCGTCCACATACTCGGAGATGTAATCGTGTTTGTGGGTGGTGGGCGCGGTCAACGCGCTAGGATAAGGAATGCGCAAGACTTCGCGCAATCCGCCCGCCATTAGAGCGTTGGCGCGGTCTTCAACCCAGTTAGTGGTGACCGTATCCGCGGGACCAGCATGGGGAGGGTTGTATTTGAAGCCGCCGTCCTCCGGGGGGTTGTGAGAAGGCGTAATCACGATGCCGTCTGAAAGCCCTGTCTTTCGCTCCCGGTTGTAGGCCAGGATGGCATGGGAAAGTACCGGAGTGGGCGTGTAGCCGCGGTCTTGGTCGATCATCACCTCGACGCCATTCGCCGCGAGCACTTCCAGGGCCGTGGCAAAAGCCGGCTCCGAAAGCGCGTGTGTATCCATGACCAGGAACAGTGGCCCGTTGATACCTTGCTGCCGGCGATAATCACAGATCGCCTGGGTGATAGCCAGGATGTGGCTCTCGTTGAACGAATCGGAAAACGCGCTCCCACGATGCCCCGAAGTCCCAAACGCCACGCGTTGCCCAGGCAGCCTGGGATCCGGCCGTCCGGTGTAATAGGCGGTGATCAATCGCGGTACGTTGACCAGGTCCGAAGGTTCAGCGGGCATTCCCGCGCGAGGGTTTCGTCTTTGGCCGTCCATTTAGCCCTCCCATTAAAAGTGCTCCGGAACGAAGCAATGTCCTGAAGCAGAAATTACATTTTGCCAGAAACCTTGAGGACCACGCCAGTCATTCGCGCGACCAGCCTAGGCGGGTTGTAGGGGCGGCCCTTGTGGCCGGCCGCCGGGTTGCCTCTGCCGCCGAGCAGAAATCGGATTGAACATTCAAACCCGTTTGAACCCGTATCAGGGCGTTCCTGCATTGTCAACGCTTTCGAGCTGCAGCGGCGAGTTAACCGCGTCACAGCGACTTGAATTGTAGCGGCGCTGAAGCCGGACAACCTGGCTTGCCACGCGAGGAGACCCCTCACCCCTCCCGCAACGGCTGGAGAAGACGCCGTCGTGGGGCACCGTCTCCCGTGGGAAGAGGGTGGTCCGTCAGCTAACGGATCGCGAGCCGGCTGAGGGGCCATTTTGTGGGGCATGAGGGTAGGCCCTTACTCAAGTTCGGAATTCGGGATTAACCGCAATTCGCGACCTGACAGGGTACCCGAAGGGCTACACGAAGTTCGAATTTGATTTACAATGGTAATTTTGGGTGGTGGGTAAGGCAGTCGGCTGTAGGGCTGAAGACGCTCGATAGGGGATGGCTTGCCGTTCCCGGCGGGCGAAGGCAGTAAGGCCGACGGGGGTAGGGCAAGCCCTGCCCCTACAAGCTGCAGGGGGGAAATGCATGGCTACAAGCCACAGTCAAACGGCCGACCATCTCTTGCCGTCCGAGACGGCTGTGGGTGGCAGGGCAGGGCAAGCGCCACCCCTAGAATCTGGCAGCGTGAGGGTAGGGCAAGCCCTACCCCTACAACTTGCTGCGACAGATTCTCGTGGCAAGAACGGGCAGGCGGATTCCATTATCGTGCGCGGAGCGCGCGTCCACAATTTGAAGAACATAGATTGCTCCATACCTCACAACCAGCTGACGGTGGTGACCGGCCTTTCAGGCTCGGGCAAGTCCAGCCTGGCTTTTGACACGCTGTATGCCGAGGGGCAGCGTCGTTACATCGAGTCCCTCTCCGCTTACGCCCGTCAGTTCCTGGAACGCATGGAGAAGCCGGATGTTGACGAAGTGGTGGGGATCGCGCCTCCCGTGGCGATCCGCCAGAAGAACACCACGCGCAATCCTCGCTCCACGGTGGGGACGGCCACCGAGATCTACGATTATCTCCGGCTATTATTCGCGCGCGTCGGCGTCACCACCTGCTATCAATGCGGCCAGGTCGTGCGCAGGGACCACGTTGATGAGGTTGCTGACCAGGTCGTCGCTATGGAAGCGGACCGACGCTTTTACGTCCTCTTCCAGGTCAATCCCCGGAGGGGCGCGTCGCCATTGACAGGGGTTACAAAGGCAACGTCCGGGGCTTCACCTGCACCTTCCGAGGAAGCACTGAAGCCCCTGCTCAATCGGCCAACGTCAATCGGGCATCGCCAGGCTTCGCCTGCGCCTCCGGACGCATCATTGAAACCACGCTTGTTCTCACTTCGCCAGCATGGGTTCAACCGGCTGTACCAGGAAGGGCGTATCTTCGAGTTTTCAACCCCGGAGTCGCTGCTTGAGGTCGATTTCGCCGCGCCTGTTTATGTTCTTGTGGACCGTCTGGCGGTGGGACCGGAGATCCGCCAGCGTCTGATTGATTCCCTTGAACTCTGCTTCCGCGAAGCCGGGGAGGCGGTCCTGGAGTTTGTTTCTAAGGAAGCCGAGTCCGCAGGGGTGCGGCGTAGCGTGCCCCTATCGCCTGAACGCCTGGTCTTTAGCGAGCGGTTTGAGTGCAAACGGTGCAAGATCACATTTCAAACGCCCGAGCCCAGCCTCTTTTCCTTCAATAATCCTTATGGCGCCTGCCCTCGCTGCCAGGGATTTGGCAACACCATTGATTTCGACCTGAACCTGGTGATTCCGGACAAGAACAAAACGCTTGCCGGAGGTGCTGTGGAGCCCTGGACAAAACCGCGCTACCGGATGCTTTACAATGAGATGAAACGGGCGGCCCGGGCCAAGGGGATTCCTCTCGATGTTCCTTACTTTCGTCTGGCTCCTGAAGAACGGACATGGTTGCTCGATGGTGACGAAGATTTTCCGGGCATTCGCGGCTTCTTCGATTATCTGGAGAGGAAAAAGTACAAGTTGCACGTACGCGTTTTCCTCAGCCGCTACCGTGGATACACGCTTTGTCCGGAGTGCCAGGGCGGCCGGCTGCGTCGCGAAGCCCTGCACGTTCTCCTGGGCGGAAAGAACATTACGGAAGTCTGCCGCATGTCGATCCAGGAAGCCTACCCTTTCTTTAACGAGCTCCGACTATCCCCGGAACAGCAGGCGGTGGCTGACAAGGTGCTCGAGGAAATCCGCTCGCGCTTGAAATTCCTTTACAAGGTCGGCCTGGAGTACCTGACACTCGACCGCTTGGCCTCCACACTTTCGGGCGGTGAGTCGCAGCGAATTCAGTTGGCCACCGCACTGGGCTCAAATCTGGTGGGCGCCCTCTATGTGCTCGACGAACCCTCCATCGGCCTCCATCCCCGCGATACGGGTAGGCTCATTGAAATCCTCAAGACCCTGCGTGACCTGGGCAACACCGTGCTCGTGGTCGAGCACGATCCGGAGATGATGCGCGCGTCGGACAAAATCCTGGACCTAGGGCCGGGAGCAGGAGAGCAGGGTGGCCGCTTGGTCTACGAAGGCGACTTGGCAGGTCTCTGCGCCAATCCTCAATCCCTCACCGGCCGTTACCTGTCCGGCAGCCTTGACATCCCCGTACCCCCGCAACGGCGCAAGCCCGGGAAGGCCTGGCTCCGCATTCGTGGTGCGCGCCAACACAATCTGAAATCCATCGACGTGGAGATTCCGTTGGGCCTTATGGTGTGCGTGAGCGGCGTTTCGGGTTCGGGAAAATCGACGCTGGTTCATGACGTTCTTTATAACGCCCTGGTTTCCCGCCGCGGCCTGCCTGCCCCGCACGCCCAATACGAGCGAATCGAAGGCGATCAGCAACTGGCGGAAGTGGTGCTCGTTGACCAGTCGCCCCTCGGACGGACGCCCCGGTCCAATCCCGTCACTTATATCAAGGCCTTCGACGCCATACGAGATATTTTTGCTTCCACGCTGGAAGCCCAGAAACGCGGATATTCCCCTGGCTACTTTTCCTTCAACATCCCCGGCGGTCGCTGTGAGACCTGCCAGGGGGACGGAACCGTCACGCTGGAGATGCAATTTCTGGCCGACGTCGAACTGGTGTGCGAGGAATGCGGCGGCCGCCGTTACAAGCCCAGCGTCCTGGAAGTGCGCTACAAGGGCAAGAATATTAATGAAGTGTTGCAAATGACGGTGAAAGAGGCTCTCGGCTTCTTTTCGAGCGTGCCGAAGGTGACGCATAAAATACGGATTCTGGATGAGGTTGGGCTGGGCTATTTGCGTCTGGGGCAATCCGCCACGACTCTTTCGGGTGGCGAGGCCCAGCGCGTGCGCTTGGCGGCGCACCTTGCCCATCAGGCGGGCGGAAACACGCTTTTCATTTTCGATGAACCCACCACAGGCCTGCATTTCGACGACATCAGCAAATTGCTGACCGCTTTTCGCAGGCTGATCGATGCCGGCGCCACCGTGCTCATCATCGAGCACAACATGGACGTTTTGAAAACTGCTGACTGGATCATCGATCTGGGGCCGGAGGGAGGCGATTCCGGCGGATACGTGGTGGCCGCCGGCCCTCCGGAGAAACTGCTCAAGAACCCTCTCTCCTTTACCGGAAAGTTCCTCGCCAAGTACCTGAGAAATCACCGGGGAGTGGAGGCGTGAATGAAATGAACGGAAGTAACCCCTCACCCGCCTGCGGACCGCAGCCGACTGCACGGCCCGACCGTCCACGGCCCTTCGGCGGGCGAAGGCCCGTCCCGCGATGCCCTGCACCGGACGGTGCGGGGCGATGGCTGGAAAAAGCGCCCTCGCGGCACACCCTCTCCCCAAAGGGGAGTCTGTGTGATAACCGTGTCCAAGCTGTCATTCCGAGCGGAGCGAGGAATCTCGCTCTGAGTATTTTCAACGCAATGCGAGATTCCTCGTCGCCTGCGGCTCCTCGGAATGACACGCAAACTGGGGTTATCACACAAACTCCAAAGGAGAGGGCTGTTACCCCGGTTGGGGCGGCGCGCCTTTTGCTCGGCGGCCTTATCCTCTGTCTCTTCTACGTCCTCCAAGGGTGGGCGATCGGTCCGGGCCAAGAAAGCGCCTCACGAACCCACTCGCCGGACGTACCCGCGCTCCTACATACTGCGCAAGACGCGCTAGGCCAGAAGGACTTTGCCGCTGCGGCGGACGCCTTGAAACAAGTGGTTGCAGCGCAACCGACTCTGACCGCAGCTTGGTTTAACCTGGGGTATGCCTACACTGCACTGCACAAATACGAGGAAGCCATCGCGGCGTACCGAAAGGCCGTCGAGCTTGAGCCGAATTTGTTCGAAGCCCGCTTGAATTTGGGGATTTTGCTGTTTCAACTGGACAATCCCCAAGGCGCTTTGGAACATCTGGAAAGAGCCGCCACTCTTAAACCGGATCACCCCCGTGCCCAGTTGTACTACGCGCGGGCCCTTGCCTTGAATGGCCAAACGGAAGGGGCGGAAAAGCAGTACCAGACCGTCCTGCGGCTCGATCCAAAGCTGCCCAGCGCGCAATACGATTTGGGTCAACTCTACCTCCAGCAGAAGCGCTACCAGGAGGCGCTTAGCGCCTTTCAAGATGCGTATGGAGAGGACCCCTCACTTGCCCAGGCGCAACTCGGTGAGGCCTTGGCCGAGGAGGGCTTGAACCATAAGGCCGATGCGACCGCTCAGTTCGAAAAATACCTGGCCGCGCGTCCTGACGACCTGGAAACTCGTTTTCATTTGGCCCGCTTGTACCTCGAGCAGGGAAAGTATGCTCAAGCTTACGAGGGCCTCCAGACCGTCTACCGTGCCAAGCCGGAGACCCCCGGCTTGGCGGCGGCGCTGGGGGATGTATGCGCGCTCTTGAAGCAATTCCCTGAGTCCGAGAAGTTTTACCGTCAGGCCCTCCTCGCCGCGCCGGCTGACCCGGACCTGCACCGGGCTTTGGGGCAAACCCTGCTGGAAGAAGATAAATTATCGGAGGCTGAAGCCGAGTTTCGGACGGCTCTGAAGGGGAATCCCAGGAGCCGCGAGGCGGGACAAGGGTTGGCCACCAGCCTGTATTTGCAAAAGCGCTACCCGGAGGCCATCTCCTTGCTCGAAGTTCTGGCGCGTGCTCCTGATCCTCCTCCCATACTCATTTTCGCCCTCGCCTCCTCTTACGACAACCTCCATGTCCTTCAGAAAGCCCTCGACAACTACCTGCGCTTTCTCCAGCTCTCCAAAGGCCAGAGCCCCGACCACGAATGGCAGGCTACCCAGCGCGTCAAGGTGCTCCGACACCAAATGCAGAAATAGCTATAATATATATCGCGTATGATCTGGCGGGCGCTTCTCACGATCGCACTCTTGCTCATCGGCGTGCCGGTGTTCCTCGCCGAGGCTTCGACCGAATCGCTTTCACAAAGTGAAGCGCATCTGCTGGCGCGCCTGCAAAAAGAAACGGATCCTGTGAAGAAATCGAAAGCAGAAACTCGCCTGGCCCGGGTCAAGCTTGAGCAAGCCATTCAAGCCTACAACCAGGGAAATGTCGACCAGGGCGCCCAGCTTGTCAGCGCTTACCTGGCCAGAATCAAAGACTCGTGGCAACTACTCAGGAACTGCGGGAAGAACGCCGCGCGTGATCCTCGGGGATTTAAGGAGCTGGACATCGAGTTGCGGGAAGATGTTCGCTTCCTCGACGACTTGAAACGGCGCCTCTCCTATCTTGACCGTGGCCCTCTCGAGCAGACTGGGAAGGAACTCGAGCAGCTACGGGCTCAGGTTCTCCAGGAGCTTTTCCCGGCGGCCCGGACGACGGAGACAACAAAGCCTTTGGGCAAGACGGATTGAAACGTTCACCGGAGGTCTTGACGGTGAAGTCACATGCCATGCTGGTTGCAGCTCTCCTCATGTCGGTCACCGTGCCGGCGGCCGCAGCTCTGGCGCAAAAGCCGGATTATGCTTCGGATGATGAAGAAGATAAGATTCGCGACGCGCAGGACCCTTCCGATCGCATCGAAGTCTACCTCACGCTGGCTCAAAGCCGTTTGGATCGCATCTCGGAGTTTCGCAGCAAGCCCATGGATCCCCAATATGATAATGGCGCGTATATCGACACTTTACTGGACCAATATATTTCCATAACGGATGATTTGAAGAATTGGATCCAGGATCAGTACGACCGCAAGGCCGACATGCGCAAGGGACTCCAAAAGGCCCTCGAGGCAGGCCCCAAACAACTTGCGGATATGCGGCGAATCCAGGACTCGCCCGATGCCTATGCCGCCGATTACGCCAAGTCCCTCCGCGATGCCCAGGACGACTTCACCGATGCCCTGGACGGCGCTACCAAGGCCCTCGGCGATCAGGTGAAAATGTTTGGTGAGCTGAAGCAGGAAGAGAAGGCAGAGGCCCAAGCCGCAAAAGTGCGGACGAAGGAAGAAAAGAAACGCTCAAAAGAAGAGGAGAAACTCCGGAAAAAGGAGCGCAAACAAAACCCGCCTGATGAGGACCAAAACTAGTGTCACGTTACGCAAATAGGTGAAACATGGGCGGCATGAGCTGTCATGCTGAGCGAAGCGAAGCATCCCCGCAGTTTCATGGAGAAAACAACTGCAGAGACCCTTCGCTGCGCTCAGGGTGACAGGTCGTCGATGTTTCACTTTCTTCGGTAACGCAACACTGGGAGCAAAGGAGCAGATCAAATGGCAAATTTCAAATGGTTTTCCATTTGCCATTTGAATTTTGAAGTGCTTTTCCGCACCGGTGGGGGGATTGTCCCACTGGGATGAGGGCAGCGCTGTAAGACTCTAGCTTAACTCGAAGTCGCGGAAAGCAATCACTCTTTCATGCCTATGCAATCCAAACAATTGTTACTGCCGCTGGGCGCTTCAGCCGACCCGGCCGAGCTCTTCCGAAGGGTTTTCCGGCGGCTAGGCATCAATCTCGTCCCTCCGATTCTGCGGGTTGAATTCCGTCCCTTCGCTGGTTTGCGCAGCACCATTTGTTTGCGCAAAGACCATTTGGAAGTTCGTCTCTCCGACGTATTGCAGGACGCATCACCGCTGGTTCTGGAGGCTCTGGCCGAGATCTTGCTCTGCAAAGTTTATCGGCGAGGCGCTTCCCGCGAAGCGCGGGAATGCTATCTCGCTCACATTCTAAGCCCCGGCATTCGCCAGCGCATTGACCAGGCCCGGCGCCAGCGCGGCGCCAAACGTTTGCTTGCCGCACGTGGCCGTTGGCACGATTTGGAGGAGATTTTTCATCGTCTGAACCAGCGGTTCTTTAACGGGAAGCTTTCCGTAACTCGCCTGGGCTGGAGCCTGAAGAGCTCGCACACAACTCTTGGACACTACGACGCCGGTCATGGAGTGATTGTCATCAATCGGGCGCTGGACTCTCCCACAGTTCCGGCCCACCTGGTTGAATACCTGGTGTTCCACGAGATGCTTCACATGCGATTCCCAGTGGGACGTAATGGGCACCGGCGCGTAGTCCATTCGCGCGAGTTTCACAAGGCTGAGCGAGAGTTCCCCAACTATGAAGAGGCTAAAAAAAGTTTGAAACACTTCCACCCCTGGAAAGAATGAACAGCCCTCGCCCTTGGAGTCTGTGTGATAACCCTGTCTAAGCTGTCATTCCGAGCGGAGCGAGGAATCTCGCTCTGAGTATTTTCAGGGCAGTGCAGGATTCCTCGCAGGAGCTCGAGGAGCGGCGACACCGCCGCCTGCAGGGGATGGCCGGGGTCACCTTCGCGAGCTGCTGGCCCGGCATGCGCAGGCGCTCGGCCGGTTTCTCATGCCACAAAAGGATTTGCAGGAGCGCCGGGTGGGCGGAGCGTATCTTCTGGGACGCGCCGGCTACGAACCGCTTCCCCGGTTGCTTTCGGAAATCCAGATTGACTCTCCCGGCCATCAGGTGGCGAGCCTTTAACCAGTGGTTAGCAATGCTCCGCGCACCTCGGCGGTTAGGCCGTTTACCGCCAAGTCGACTGCCTCTGCCTAACTTCCGAGTAGCGCGTCATCCGCCCAGAATGTTTAATTGTGAGCAGGCTCGTCGATAAACGCTATGCGACCAGCGGGAATCTATTGATTTTTCAAGCTACCTACACACGGCAAGCCCAACTTCCGATATGCCGACTAACAAGGCAATCCACCGTGGGAATGGCGCCGTGATCGGGAACTATGCCACCAATTAAGTTTTCCGGATTAGGGAATTTTGAAACATGCCGACTGATCCCGCATCTGATCGGGCCGTACCGCTACTATGACCGTCACTACATGCCTTATTATTACGAACATTTTTACCAACGCCCACTACCTGCCGCTGCCACTACATCGCAGCAAGGTTCGGATCTTCGTGGAATCTTGATCAGTTTGATTGGAGTATTCCAAGCGTCAGACTTCTTTCACGGCAGTCACCCACCAGTTGTGAGGAAAGTTGGGAGTCTTAGTGGGAAATACAGGGAG